>Ga0209694_1000327_pt1 | contig 84096 bp, 98 predicted proteins | sample GluameincwithD2O_FD_187499 | JGI IMG/M metagenome (GOLD analysis project Ga0209694, IMG submission 187499) | Mouse cecum microbial communities from Vienna, Austria - Glucosamine amended microcosms incubated with D2O (SPAdes) (version 2) | ecosystem: Host-associated > Mammals > Digestive system >... | reverse complement strand
TCTGGCGCATCGCCAATCTTAATCCAATTTAAACCATTAGGCTCATTTGTAATATAATCATTAATAGGTCTTGGCGAGCCTCCACGCTCAATTTCAACACTTTCTTTAAACTTACGCTGTTCCCAAGCGTCTGTGAAGCCTTTGAAGCGGATACGAGGAGTTTTAGTATTTTCACTCATTTTCAGCACCTTCAAGCATTTTTCTAAGCTGTTTTATGCCTTTCATATCAAATTCGTCGCCTTCAAGCTCGTCCAAAAGAGTAACCAAATCGCTACTTGATTTGCTTATTTCATCATCTAAATCAACAAGACTTACGCTATACTTCTTTGTAAGTGCAGAAACCTTACTAATTAATGCACTTACGATGGAGTTAGGTAAGAGTTTAATTGCTTCTGCAACAGAGTCAATCCATTTAATTTTTAAAAGTTTATATGCGTCATCAATGGTCAAAGACTCAATCAAAGATTTTGTATTATTATGTAATGCGCTCTTCGCATCTTTTACATCCTTTCTTAATTTCTTTTCTTTTACCATTAAAGCATTTACTTTACAAAGAATTTCGTCAACAGTATCCGCCTCCGGTTGTTTGCCTTTTGCATAGGGCTTTACAGCTTTAGCAACCTCTTTAGGAACAAAAGCAGTATTATCTTCATTCAAGAAATCTCCGCCCCTGTCGTCTTCAGGAATCTGCTCAATAAATTCTTCATACTGATTAGCTATATCACTTAATTCAGTTTCAATTTGTAAAATAGAATTTAAATCTTCACTGAAATAAACTTTTTGAGCAATATCAAATGGAATAATATGTCCAATCCAGCCATCCTGAACTTCAACTTCTTCATCACCTTTTTTCTTTATGACCAAATTAGGATCAACCTGCATAATAACAGATTGCCCCTCAGAACGAATAATTTCCAAATCTATAGAAATTTGTTTCCATTTATTATCAAGCAACTGATAAGCCTCATATTTGTCAATAAGAGGGATATCAATCAATCGCTTAAAAATATCTTCTGTAATTACATTTTCTTCATTGGCGACTGTTATTGACTGCATTTTATCAACCAATTCACTATATAAAAAATCGTCAAATCCGGAAAAAGCCTTATTTAAACTTTCTTTAAAATTTATAACTTCTTGATTGCCCTCAATAGTAGCTTTGATATTATCTGTTTTGATATTTACATATGGCGTAGTGCTGTCTGTAAACAATTGTCCTCGAAGCGTGGTAAAAACTTCAAAATAGCTGTTGAGCTCATCAATCTCGCTCTTAGGGATACCTCCAAACATTGAAGCATAAATATCATAACTTTCAGACTTTTCGCTATTATCAACATAACGGGGAATATTTAAATTATAATCGTTCTGGCGAATAAGGTCGCGGGAAACTCTACGTGAAAAATTTTGCACTTCTCTACGCGCAACATAAACATCAACGATTTTCTTTATATCTCTTGCGCGCAATTTATTACTTTTGCCTTCTTTTTCAAACCCCTTCGAAGCATCAATTATGAGAACGTCATCAAGGTCATTTCGCGACGTTCCTTTTTTCAAAACCATAATTATTGTCGGAATACCCGTACCAAAGAAGATATTGGCAGGTAAACCAATAATGGCATCAATATTATTCTTTTCAACTAAATTAGTACGAATTTCTGCTTCATCACCACCTCTGAACAAAACGCCATGAGGTAATACTATAGTCATAATTCCATTGGCGTCAAGGTGGTATAAATTGTGCAGGAGGAACGCATAGTCAGCCTTGGTTTTAGGAGCAACACCATAATCCGCAAATCGGGGTTGATATTTTTTGTTTTCTGGTTCCCACTTTTGAGAATAGGGCGGGTTTGAAACTACGGCGTCTAAATTACAAAGAGGCTCATAACTATTATCAGGGTCGCTTTCATCATATATCATTGGCCAATCTCTGCCCAATGTATCTCCGCAACGCACGATAATATTATCCGGTGTTATACCGTGCATAATTAAATTCATACGAGTTAAATTATAGGTGTTTTCTTTTAACTCTTGAGCGTAATACTTAATTTTATCCTTGCCAATTATCCTTTTCGCAACCGCGCTGCCTATATTGATAAGCAATGAACCCGAACCAGAAGTAGGGTCGTAAATTTTAATTTCTTTTCTTTCTTTAAGATGGTCAGCAATTAATTCACTCATAAGCAGGGATACTTCGTGTGGCGTATAAAATTCACCAGCCTTTTTACCTGCGTTAGCGGCAAAATTACTTATTAAATATTCATAAATGAAACCTAAAACGTCATATTCGTCATTTTCGTTGATAGGGATTTCATCAATAATCTTGATTAACTTTTTAACTGCTTTGGTCTGCGCTTGAGCATTCTCGCCTAATTTTGTTAATCCATCATTAAGAGTTTTAAAAATATCATAATAAATAGTTCTTTGTAATTTATCTTCTTGCTCATTATGATTGTGATAATTCAAACGCGCGAAAGCATTTAATGCTGTAATAACGTTGTCAATGCTAAAATCATCCCCAAGTTCGCGCCAAGTGGAAAATAAGTTTTTGTATTCAATGAAATAACCAATATTCCTCTTTGCAATTTTAGCAGGAGGATCATTCTCTTTTAACTCAACAATATCTTCTTTAGTTGCTTCCATTTTTCTAAAATACCGTTCTTCGTTCTCAGAGAGGAATTTATAGAAAATAAAACCTAAAATGTAGTCTTTATATTCATTCGCTTCTATTTTAGAACGCATTTCATTTGCTGCTTTCCAAATTTTTGCCGCTAACTGTTGTTTATTCATTAACTTATCTCCAATTATGAAATTATTATATTAAAGGCTATAATAGTAATCTTTAATTTTCTTTGCCATCATCTGGCGCCTTGCGGCTAAAAATTCCTGATATCTGTTTTCTTCCATTTCAAAAATTGTATCCGGAATACAATTTACTTTTAAGTTAGCTAACAACTGATTTTTATCTGTAATGTTACCGCAAACGATTTCTTGCGTGTCACACTGCGAAAGAGCTTGTGAAAAATAAACTTTGGGCGACTTTTTACCGATAGAAATATTTACAGGTCGGTCAAGATACACGTAGTTGCCATCTTGATTATATTGACTCTTTTCATAGCCAAAAGATTTAAGATATTCTTTAGGGAATATATGATGAATATCACCACCCAACATTATCAATTCCCTAACAGTTACATTGCTTGACAACAACGATAATTCGTTGTTCTTAACTTGCGCAGCCATAAACACCATATATGCAGGATTTTTAGTAGAGGTATTGCTAAGATTTTGAACGAGCGCGACATCCCAAAAGCTATCAGAAAGTGTGGCGGCTTCAATATCTTTTAATGTTTGCTTCACGCCGTTTTCTTTAATCAAACGCAAATCTTTAGCAAATACCGTTTCCGGCGACGTGCTGTATCTTCCTGTCAAAACGGATAAAACATACCATTTTTGAACTATATTTTTTATCTCTGATACACTAACTTCTTGAGTCTCGTGGAGGCGCAAATACAAAGTATATGCAAAATCAAGTGCCATATTTGAATTGATAAGTTTGGGAGATATAAACCCCGCGCTTTTTATGGCTATCATAAACTGCGTAAAATTATGCTTATTAACTACATTTAACACACCCTCTTTGAGAGCAACATATGTAGACTCGATTATGTCCTCGCTATACTCACGAGTCTCGAAATTTCTTCCTGAAAGCAACCCAACCAAATCAGCCAATTTAGCACGCGGGAATTTGTGCATAAAGGCGATTCTTATAATATCATCACACTCAGGATCGAATACGGTTTCTGTATCATCTTTTAACCAAGATATTTTGCTAAAGTATTCGCTATTAACAAAATCTTCATCGTTCTCTTTTAAAGAACTATAGAATGCCGAATCAACACACAAATGCGAGAAATAATCTATTGCACGGCGCAACATATTTCCGCCATGCGTTTCATCAGACGCTATCTTGGACATAACGAAATCACCCTGACTTAAAGCTGTACCTTTTGAATTAATTCGTATAAATATATCAGTTACAATATCAATATCTAAATGTTCTTCAAGTTCGATAACACCAATTGGTCTGTTCCCAATATATTGTAAATTTTGTAATACTGTATTCAGCTTCTCTGGTTCCATATCGGGATTGTTTTTACAATACTCATGGACGAAATTCCAAGATGAAAATCCTGTTTTAAAAACCTCGGCAATGTCAGCAATCCAACGTTTACTTCTCAGATGGCTTTGATCTTGCACCTCAAAAACAGCAGCGTCTTTATCGTCGGATAAAGCTGCAAAAGGGTCAAATGCAATTTTAATTCTCGCTTTTTTATACTCGCTGTTGACAACGGGAATACCCGCAACCGCAGTCATTAAAGCGGTAATCCTTTGTTGTCCATCTATCAAAATCTTTTTGCCGGAAGATAATGTCCCATCTTTCAATTTAACAGAAGGGTTTTTCCATAAAATTAAATATCCTGTAGGATATCCTTTGTAAAGGGAATCAAGCAAATCTCGTACTTGCTTACTCTTCCAAACAAATGGTCTTTGTATTTCGGGTACAGCAATTTCGTTAGATGCAATAAGTCCAAGTATTGCGCTAACAGTTAACGAATTCGGTCTGTATTTTTCAATATTCATAAAAACCCCTAAAACTTAAAAATTACGAATTAAATTATAACAAAATTCCATAATAAAGTCAATGATACTAAAGCCTTAACCCTTTAAACCCTACGTGACTTATACGGTAATGAAAGCCAATACTTAGCAGCCGCCAACAAATCAGCAAAACAATTTAATTTTCTACGATTTATGATTTCTCTATAATCATCATTAACTAAAAAATAATTATTCCAAATTTCATCTTCATCAAATACATACGCAAAGCCAGCACCACAATCATATTTTTTCTTACCATAACGAAATGATGACAACAACTTATTGAGGACATTTCGATACGAAAACTGATTTTCGGTTTCGTAAATACTGTACTCACCATAGTTATAACTCAAATAGCGTACTGCTTGAAAAATCTGATTGGCAGTAATTTGTACTTTAATTTCTTTTTCATTAACCTCATTCCCGAGAGCTAAGCCCTTATTATATCGCCGCTTACCATTTTGCTCAATTTCTGTCAAGCAAACATCACAGTAATCTTCAAAATCTTCTATATAATTGAGTTGACAACGTGGACATTTTTTCATAACAACTTATCCCTAAAACAAATTTACAAATTTTAATAAAAACATAATATATTACTTAAAGCAATTATACCATAATAAATGTGACACACATAGTCATAAATAAAAAATTTATTTAAATTTTTAAAAAACTTCTTAACGAACTGCAAACCCCAAAAATAATAAATTATAACCCACTTTGAGATCGTGGCGTGTGCTTGTCTTGATACGAGGCGGCGCTGCGCTCCGCAGACAAGCACACGCCACGATTAACAAAACAAAACCCCAAAAAATAGAATGGAACGGAATGGGTGTTCGCCGCTGAACCGCTTGGCGAAGCACCCATTTTTCCGTTACACCTTTCTATTTTAATTGAGGGTGACCCTGTTATTATTAATTACTCTTGCGTAGTTGCGCTATCGTTACCTTGCTTACCGTTCCGACATTTACCCCCTCATCCCAACATTTGAAATCATCGAAAAGTAACAGTTTTTTATCCTCTTGACCTATGGTACATACAATATCGTCTTCCATAATATCGGATATGAAAAATTGCGGCAGTCCTTTACTATAAACTATCTTTTCCCCTGTCTTTTCCAAGTACTTCATTAAATAGCCAAGGGCCTCACCCAACAGTCTTTTATCAAGTTCTTTGAAATCGTTACGTCCAAATCTTTCAGCAAAATATGTATTTTGATTTATGGTTTGCATTGCATGTAGATTAGTGCTATAATCGGTTACTTCTTGAAATTCGCCAACTACAGCATTATCGGGAATATTAAAGAGACCATGGAAATGTAAACGCTTCCTTTCGGGAGAACGCTCCCATACACCCATATACTTCCAATTTCTTCTATAACACAAATTTCTGAAACAGGTTTTCAACTGTTTTTTGAAACTACATTCCGTATGTTTTTTATCATCATAAGTAAGCGTTACGAAAAAGTTGAAATCGGCAAGATTGGCTTTGCGCACCATTCTGACACGCCTACAAATCAAGTTGCGTTTTTTTCTTGCCATATTAGCGTCAACGTAATTTTCGGTAGCCGTTCTATCTTCAAAAAATGGCAACATTGCTTCAATTATCTTTTTACGACGTTCTGACCTTTTTTCATTTATATGCTCTCTATAAAACTTTTCAAAAAGCTCTTTTTTACCCAATTTCTGCGTTATTTGGCACATATTATGGGGGGAATTATTATTTTCAACGCCTATAAGCGCATCGGGTTTTTCTTCCGGTGCGCTAATTTCATTCTCTGTAAAAGGCGAATCAGCCGCTTCCTCAGCAGATAATTCTTCCAACTGTGGCCACTTATTTTGCTCTGAAACAATTTCTTCAATATGCTTTTTACGCGGCTTAAACGGACGTTCCGTATGCGGAATTGCTATATAATGACTGCCATCAAAATACACCTTGGTTTCGGGGTAAAAGCCGCCCTTGGGTTCAACTTGCTGCTGCCAATTATAAGCCATTAATCATTACCTCCAATTCCGTAGAGTGCGTTTACAAAATAGCTGTTTTGCGCCTGTAACTCGTCAACGCTCGCGCGTTCAGTTAGATACTCTCGATAATCATTAAGCCCGACATTTGTGCGCAAAGCCATATCGTTAAAATAGTCCGCAAAACAGTCCGTAGCAAAACGCTTACGGTAGATTTTTGCACTCATAAGATAATACTTTTTCTTATAAATCTTACCGTCCATAGTGCCGCGTTCCTTTTCGATTTTAAGCACAGAATAGCCATAACGATTGTATATCTTGATATTGCGTTTCCACAGCCAAAAGGTTAGACATTTTAAAATGTGAATTAGAAGTGTATTATCTCCGCGCCTAAAACGAAAATCGTAATACAGTCCGATAAACTTATTGAAAGCCCATTCGGAAATCATATCGCCAATGGTATAGAAGGGCATAGCTAACTTCATTTCACCGCTTGCAGTTATATTTACAATATCACACAAATCTCTTGCATCTGCGCCCCAGCTTTCAGGCCGTTGCTCGTCTGCAAAAACCTTTATAAACGGGAAATTATCAACCGTTGCGCTATGACGACACATTTTAAGCCAAGAATTGAACTTGTCGTTCTTTTGGTTCGCCTCGTCAGAAGACTTTTTCTTTTCCTGCAATTCAAGATTATTGCCGCGTTCCTTTCCTATTTCTGTAATGCCTATAACACCGAACTCGAAGCTGCCGGCGTTGGGGTTCTCGTCCAAAACTTTCTTGCCGAGCCTTAAAACGTCAAAATCAAGAATGTGAGCGTGGCAGCTATCCCGCCTGAAATTAGTAGGGAAGAAGTCCATAAGCCATAAAGGGAAATTACCACTGTCAAGCAACAGGTTGTCCTCTCTTATGGAGTAGTTGGAAACAATAAGACTGCTTTCGATTATGTAAATAAAATAGGCTTGCGCATACGTTGATAACACCTTGTAAAGACTATCCTCTTTCAAACCGTCATCAAAAACCAACCCGTAATGCTCGCTGTCATAGCCAAACAACTCACCGCGTTCCTCTAATTCCGCAACCCAATATTTAACGGTAGCAAGATTATAAACCCGTCCGCTTTCTATTTCAGCCTGCATAGCTTTTTCAAAAAGTATCCACGGAAAATGCGGAAATTTCATATCATTCTTCTGCAATATATCAAAGGCTTTCTGCCTAAACATAACTTCCTGCGACAGTGCCATATCGGTAATTGCCGTAGTTTTTTTCTTACCCATTGAACCGCACGTTAAAGAAACGATAGGAAGCTCATTAATAAACCCGCAATTCCGTGCTTCATAGTGGCGTAGCCTTGAATTTGCTATGCGCTTACGGAACTTATCGAACAGCGGATAAATGAGGAATAAGAGCGTCCACCAAGGGAAATAAACGAACGGCGTTTTAAGGTCGGCAAACAGCTTGACAAACTGCGTGTAAACAGTACCGAAATCAAACTCGACGGCAAAATAAAAGTAGTACGCAAAGAACTCAACCGCAACCGTTCCGAGGTTGAAATTCAGCCCCCATAGAATGAGCCAGCAAATCCATATCCAAGCGTGCGAGCGGATAAATTCTATGTAGCCGACGATAAACCGCTTTAACGGTTGATAGGTAAACCGAGCTATAAATTTGAATATCCGCAATGGTATCGTTTCCTTGCCGTGTTTGTTATTCTCACGTTTATACAATGCTTTAATTATAAATATAAAAGCGACAATGCACGGCAGGATTATTACTAAAATCTTTGCAAAATCAGCCATTACCCCCGATATATGCCCCAGCCAACCGTTAAAATTGTCCGAATTGAACAGTAAAGAAAAGTAACTCGCGGTATTGTCCTTGAACCCGTCAAAGTTGGTAGGCAGCGTTACCTGCGGCGTCTGAACTTCGGGTATGGAATTTACCGTAGGCGTTATGCTGTGCTTATTTCCAAACATTTCGCAAAAGTAATACGCAACCGAAAGTCCGAAGTCCTTGAACGCATAGCCGAGCCGTATATACGACGAACGGAACACGAACGCGCCCAAAAGGATAAACCCGATTGTAAGTAAAACCGTGAGTATGATATTTAAAACTCTACGCATTGACGTTACCCCCTAAATCAAGTTCACAAATTTCTCGGCTATACTGCGCCTGCGAAATTTCGTGATTTTCAGCAGCTCTGCCGCTCTGCCCGCAATCTTTAAGGGCAAACAATTCATAATTGCGGGCATTCACACCGCTGAGGCGAAAGTTTTCGCAAATTGTGTCCGCTTCGCAAAAAGCGTGGTTTTTGCTTGCGACGTTATTTTTTGTGAATACGAGGTAACTTATTAAAAGAGCAATTACGACCAAAACCGCAATTACCATTATTCGTTTAAAAATTTTCATTATAAATCTCCTTAAAAAAGTATTAAAAAAAATAAGATGCCGAAAGAAAATCTCTCGGCATCCGTTTTGTGTTAGCCGCCTTTACCGTCTAACTTTTCCCAATCAACGCTATCCCAATCAATGCTATCTAAATAGGAATCGACTTCTTCGGGCGTTACGTTGCCTTTAAGTTCTGGCGGTTTCGTCAGCTTTTGTTTGCGCTTCGGTTTGGCGTTTCCGTCATCCGTCCAAACGTTGTCCGGCAGTTCTCCGCTTTCCCTGCGCTTTCTTTCTTCCGCTCGCCTACGACGTTTCTTTTCGTGCTTGATTTCCTTTTCTTGCTTCTCACGCCGTCGCTCTTTCCGTCGCTTTATCGAATTGCTTATCGCCTTGAACAGCGCGCCTATACACTTGAACGGGAACAGCAAAATTTTGCCTATTACGAAAATGACCGCAGGACAGAACTTCAATAGCAGTATTAGAATTACGATAAACGCAATTAACCCTAATATGATTTTCCACCAATCTTTTGGCTCAGGCGTGGTAACAACAGGGTGGTCGCCGTCGGCTACGATATCCATAGGCGACATAATCACGGGTATAACCGTTTCAACGCCGTCCTTCGTAAAGGTAAGGTCGATAATATCGAAGTCGAGCTGCACCCACTGTTGCATTAAAAAGGCGTTCGTATCGTCGTTTTGGTAAGAATAGACGTAGCCGGGAGCTATGATTGCGCCGCCTGCATTGAAAGACCATGTTTCTTTCCAAGTGCCTTCGTAAACTTCCGCCGAAAAATACTCGGACTGTTTATAGCGGAACAAATAAACCGTTTCGTCTTTATGTTTTGAAGTTTGGCAAAACTCTTTGAACTCTTTATAATCGGCGTCATCAACGTAGTACTTCTTACAGACTTGCACGCTTTCGAGGTTGGCTATATCGTTGTAATCAACCGCTTCGATAGCCTTGATATTGTCAAACACTTCTATTTCTTCAACGTGCGAACCGCCGAACAGCTTTTCCCAGAAATTTTTGCTTATAACTTCCGAAGTCAGAGAGTACGTTTCGTCCGCCTGAATGTTTATATCGGTGAACGCATTGTCAACGCTTGCAAATAAATCTTTACTGTATCTGCCGTTTACCAGCTCGCCGCCGTGTTGCGCAGAATACCTTTGCATATAGCTCAAAATGTCCTCGCTCGGCACATCGAATGTATCGGCGTTTCCGTTCGTTGCCTTAAACAGCCAATGCAAGACGGGTATGTGATTTGTGATTTTACCCGACAGCTTAGACGGATAATTGTAGCCGCTGTGGTAGCCCGAAAAATGAACTCCGCCAATAGACGTATCGACTAAATCTTCCTCCGTCCGAAAACTGTATTTAAACTTTAAATCGCTGTATGTTGCCGGAAGCCCCGTATTCTCGCCTATATGGTTCAGCATTGTTTCATAGTAACCGCTGTTGCCCGTAACCAACGCAGGCGCGGTGTAGGCGTTCAGCCACGTTGCGTGAACTGCCGTCATCTTTCCGTACTCGTCTATAATTTCGTTTGGAACGGAAAAGTACACGCTGTGCAAGGTATCCTGAATATACTTTTTGCCGTTCGTGCCTTTGCCCCTAAAAAATGTGCTATGCACGTCTAACGACAAATACTTATCCAACCCGTCAACCTTGCAGGAAAGCGTATCGCTTGCCGCCAGCTCCGAACCGTAACCCAAGGCGTAACCCTTATAAGTGTAAGTCTGTCCGCAGGCGTATTCGGTAACTACGTTTTTATAGGAAAGCTCAATGCCGCTTATCTTGTAAATACGCTCGTTGTCGGAAAGCTCTTTCAAAATTGCCGCTCTCTGCGCTTCTGATAACTTCACCTTGAACTTCCAGAACCGCCCTTCGTAACCTGCCTCGGTGGAGTAGTTTAAAAACTGCAAAACGTACTTTGAATAGCTCGGCTTATCACCGTAGGTAAGCTGTATTTGGTTGCGCTCGCTTGACATATCGAACGCTATATCCTGCGGATTGTAAACGTAGACATAAAGCCCGTAGTCCGCTTGTTTTTCGGCGTAGTAGGAATAGCAGAACTCGACGAAGGATATTACCTGCGGTTTGCCGTCAGAATTATGCGGATAGTCCGCTAAATTAAATTCCTTGCCGCCTATCGTTGCGCCTTTAAGGTTGTTCAACACGTTGGTGTTTTCGTAAGTTGCCTGCACGCTTTCGTCCGTAGTGGCATAGGCGGACAATGTTACTTGTCCGCAAAATACCGTTACAACACATAAGACAAGTGAAAGCAAAGCGTATAAAAACCGTTTTGTAATCGCTCTCATACGCCACCGCCTTACGTACCGCCGAACACTATTTCGGATTTGTCGAGCGTAACGTCTTTAACGGTCGTACTTAAAACACCGAAATTGATTTTGTACGTTACTTTACCGTTGTAAGACGAGATAACCAGACAAAACGGCATAGGATTTTTTACTTCAGCGTCGTCCGGAACAGTAACCTGCTTCCCGTCGTGAATTATGGATAATGCTTTCTGAAGATTGAATTCTTTCGGCATTTCCAACTCAAAAGACGTATCGCTTTTCGTTATGGTAAAGCACGAAGTGAAATCGCTTATTTTGGAAAACAGGTATCTTTCTCCGTCCGCCTCATAATCGAAATCGCTTTTCATATTAGGTATTACCTTAACGGAATACCCCTTCGGCTCGGCATCTTCTTTATCGAAAGTGTATTTAACGGTAAACTGATGCTTTTTCCCGCTTTCCAACGTCATTTCGTTATATTCGGTTAAAATTTCTTTACCGTCATACTCGATATAAAAGGTCTTGAAATCCTCGTTAAAGCCGTTTGTGAACTTGTAAATAAGTCCTACACCTAACACAACGACAAGGGCTATCGCTACATAGGCGATTATTTTAGCAACCGTTTTCATTGCAGCAACCGTTTTCATTGCAGCACCCCTTATCTCACGTTAAAACGCAATATCGGTTTTATCCACCGAAACGCTTGCTACTACGGTGTATTCGGTAAGCGTACCCGCAGAATAAGGATGCTGTGCCGTTGCGGTATCGCCGCTTTGAACCGTATCGCCTTTATACGCGTAGTTATAAGATAACGATATATCTAAATAAAAAACGGAAGAAACAGCTAACGACGAATTTGCGTCCTTTAAAACGGCATTGTAAGCAAGCTTGCCGTCATTGATATGAGGAAAATCACCGCGATTGGAATAATCCATTAAGTCAAACGGCGTTATAGAGCTATCCGGCGAAAAAGTTGCGGTTTGCATCCAATATTGACCCGTCATTTCATGTGACGCTAAATATACGTCATCTTCGATTTGTTCAGATACCGTAACGCTCACACTTTCGATAGACAAATCACCGGTTTTTGTTCCCACTCCGTACACGGGATTTAAGCGGAAAGTATTTTGGCTGCCTAAAACGAAAATTCTATCGTCGTTGACCGTAAACGAAATATCCGTAATCTTTTTCACGTATTCAACTGTACACGTTGCTGTTGCCGAGCGGTTTACTTCGGATGCTACCGTAATTATTATCGTTTCTCCGAATTCCTGTTTACAACTAACCGTAGCGGTCTTTGAATTGCTTGAGGGCGTCACCGTTATGTAATCGCTCGCCTTCTTTCCGTTTGCCCACGAAGAAGTACCGTCGTTAAACGTAAACGACCAGACGTATCTGTCCAGCGAGCTGTCCCCGCTGTCGTTAGAAGCTGTAAGCGTATAAGCGGATTCGGCCTGTGCGGAAACTCCGTATTCGCCATAATCTTCCGAAGCTATCCTTGCGGACATCAGCTTTACGCCGTTGTTCTCTTTTGCAATATCCAACTGCATACCTTCGGCGGTTTCGTCAACCGCAGTATTGACAGTAGGCTCGTTTGCTTTTTGTTTATTTATTACTGTCTGCGCTATCCATCCGCCCGCAAGCGCAAGGCACAGAATAATTGCAACGACCGTAATAATGGTTTTGGTTTTATTTTTTATCATAAATAATCTCCTTTTAAAATTTGAGCGGCTTACGGACATTAACCGCAAGCCGCTACGTCAATGTACTTTCAGCTTATTTAATAAGCATAGCCAACAGGCTCTTATCCGAATTGCGCACGGGCTTGACGGCGCACTCGAAAATTTCACCCGTTTCCTTATCCGTAGTACGCACAATATAGCGTTTACCCGTTATAATCTTGCCCGTAGCGTCCTGAAACTCGAACGGTTCTACTACGAATTCCGCCGTATCTTCGTTACCGAATACAATGTCCAAAACTGCGTAACCGCCCTTGTCCAAGGGATCGGAAGGTCCCAGCTTAATCTTTACGTCTCTGCCGCGGATATTTGCGCCGATGAAGTATTCGTAACACGTATTACCTTTAAACTCAAAACTTGATTTTTCTACTTTAATTCCCTGATTCTGCATAATTTTATTTCTCCTTATTTTTTAATTTTAATTGCCTTTCTTTCTGGAAATTTTTCTTGCTTCCTGTATGTCCTTACCTTCGCCCAACGCTTTCTTGAACTTGAACATACCGGCGTGGTCTGATTGACAGAGGAGATAACCCGAACGAATACCCTTATCATACTCGGTAAGCTCCTCGCCCTGCTTCTTGCCGAATTTATGCACCTTTAATTTGCGCTCTTCGGCGTAACCCTTTGCGCGCTTAGAAGGTACAAGCCATTTGCGCTCGTTGTAATTGTTTCCTGCGGACGCATCTGCTCCGCTTGAATTTTTACCTGCCAAAATTGTTTCTCCTTATAAAATGTAGTTTTTGATTGTGGGCTGCACGTCTGCATTTAACAAGTCTGCTTGCCCGATATTAAGTTTTAGTTATTATGTAAAGCCACGGACTTTATTGAAATTACACATTTCGTGCGATAAGCGGAAGGTGGCCACCTTTGTCTTGCAAGTACCGCACTAATCGTAAATCGTTGCCGTTAGCTAATTACCGAAATTAATCTACGTATTTACGCGTGAACATAGTGGAAGGCAAACGCTTTCCGTCTATCGCTTTCTGTCGTAAAAAATCTGCTCGTATTCTTTATCTCTGCGCTTTGTACGTTTATAGAAAGCATCACAACTAACTATTGCATTAGCCTCTGCATAGTTAAGCTGAACTTGTAAACTCTGCTTCACAATATACTTGCTTGTCCTATAAACGTTATCCGCGTCCATAACAAATTCGGGTAAATCTATCACTTGATTAATCCTCCTTTAAATTTTTCTGAAAGAAACTTTGTAATTCGTTATTAACCTTATAAATATAATTCGTTGCATAACCGCACTTCATAGCATAAGCAGAAGGAGCATACCCATCTACATACAGCCCAACATACAAATCGTAAAATCTGGGAGGTGCAAATACTATAACCGCATTGTATTTCTCAACTTTTCTTTTAACTACGTTTACACCAACGCTTACTTCGTTTTTATCAAACACGTCTTTATGCGCATAGTAGTAACGAATATCCCTTAAATCTTCTCTTATTTGTTCTAACGAATACATTAGTTATCTCCTTTATTGCTTGCTGGTCTTGTATATGTATCTAAAATGCTTTGCATTGTTTTTTGATCTCGCTCTGAAAGCCCTTCGTTAAGACGTTTTAATAATTCAATTTGCTCGGTGGTCATATACACCATTCCAAACTTGAACCATCTCTCAATAAATACGCCACCTTGTTGGCCCGTCACTGTATAAATAGGATAGGTACACGCAAGCACTTGTATATCATTACGAACTGTACGCACGGATACGCCAAGGTCGCTTGCAAGACTTATTAAGCTGTCTTTCTTACGCCGACACAAAATCTCAAGCAACGACATTCTGCGTTCCGCTGTGCTTTGCATGTACTCACCTCCTTTTTGTCGATTTCTGATTGAAGTTTAAACTTCATTGTGGCAACCTACTTGCCACAATAAAAAAATAATTTTAAATTTTTTAAAAATTTTTTTCATATCCGCAAAATTGCGAACATATAATAGGTACGGAACCAAATCGGTATATTATATTCGTATTTTTTCTTTTTCTTACTACAAATCATTTTTAAATTTAGCCCTTACTGGAAGTAAGCTCAAAAATGACCGTTCACTGGCGACAATTTAGTGAAGATTTTAGAAATGAAAAAGCCCCGACAAAATAAACTCCAAAATGGAATCTACTTCGTCGGGGCTATCACGATTTGCTCGGCATTACCTCAAACGTTCTTGTATATGACCTGATTATGGATTTAGAGGTGTAATACTGTTTCAATTACGACCATAACCGTCGTTATACGCTATTCAATTTATTTCATCGATAATTGCACCGTCTGGCGCGTAAATATCAATTCTTTCGTGTCGCCTACTAATTAATTTGCTTACCATACTTAAACCACACCGCGGGCAACTAATTTTTACCAAACCTTTGGCATCTCTATAACCAACTATTTGTTTACCACAGTTTATACAAATTCTTTTGCTGACTGACCAATCTTCCACTATAAACACCCCCCTCTAAAATTAAATCTTACTCCGCCATAAACTAAACAAATGTTTACAATGTACGGTTATTATAAGACTTTAAAAAGTAGCTGTCAAGAGGTGAGAGGGGCATTTTTTAAGAAAAAAAATTTTCTAAAATATTTTCATAATTATGACAATCAGTGTCAACATTATATGCTATAATAAAACAATGCCCTCGGAGCGTAACCGTTCCGAGGGATTTTTTAACTATTCTTTAATATCCTAAATGTTTCTATCAAATTCATAAGTGTGCTTCTTTCTAATTCAGATAAGCCAACCCACTCTTTCAAAATTTCATTTTCTTCATCCGTATATTTATAATCACCGCCACAGAAAAACTGTTCAAGAGAAATTTCCATAGCTTCACATATTTTTATTATGTTTTGAAGCGTAGGCACGGCACCGATTTTAAACCAATCATAAATTGCATTTGTTGAAATTCCGGTTTGGTTTGATAACTCATATGCTGTCCAACCTTTCAAAACCATAAGCTCGCCAATTCGTTCAGTTACATTAATCATTATGCACCGCCTTATTAGCTTTGAACGCAGCTATACAATTTTTGACAGCTAATTTTTCCTTATCATTAAGTAAACGCCATTCATCTAAAAATTTATCCTGCATAGGATTTTTATACTCGGCACCCATACCGCAGAAAAATTGCTCTACCGAAATATTAAAAGTTTCACAAATACGTTCAATGACAGAAAGTGCGGGCAACGCATTTTCCTTCTTCCAATACTGTATCATATTTTTTGATATACCAATTCTTTTTGACAGCTCAGATTTGCTAATTCCGCTTTTTGCAATCAATTCATAAATGCGCTCGACGATTTCATTCATTTTCGCTCACCAATATAGCATTTTATAGTGATACTTATATCAGTTATATTGTACTAAATTCGCATATATGAATATAAATGTTGATAGGGATATTTTATGCTCTCAATAGGGATTTTCGACACACGCTCCTTCGTTTCGACATTCTTCGACAAACAAAATAATTGCGCTATTCCCTAACAACTGCTATACTTGTATTAATGAACCACAAAGAGGTAAATTTATGAAAGACAAGCAATTTATCAAAGAATTCACAAAAGACATACCTAATATTGAACAACACTCAGAAGAAGAAATATTGCGAGCTTTGGCTTGCCTTGATGCTGTAATTTTATTTAACCTTTATACAAACGAAAATATAATCTTTAAAAAACTTAAGCCCCGCGAACCCATACCATTTGAAAAGTATATTGACCAATTAGGGATACGAAGTTTAGCTCGTTTTTTAGACAGGGAACATATAGACGGAGATTACATAAATAATAGTTGCGTAGCCGAAATTGACTTTGATATCTGCTGTTTTGATTACTTCAAAGATAGAATAGAATATATATTTGAAGGCGCACCAATATCTAAAAACTTTGATGAAGAAGAAAACGACATAGAGCATTACAAAAACGGGTTATACGAATACCTCAAAGGCTTATACCCTATGTTTGGGGAAATAATCAAAACCGACGTCGAACCCGACCTATTTGCCTCGGTACCAGATATTTTAGACAGAACTGCTTTACATAATTACTATAAACAAATTATGAAGTTTGTCAAAGCAGTTAAAATGAAGCATTTGAAACAGGGCAGTTGCATTGATAGATATATTAAAGAAATGCCTTTACTGTCACCTTTTATTAAGCGATTAGTAAGGAAACATAAAGGTCATTTCGTCTTGGCAAACAGTGATACGAATAGCCTTGATTATAAACTTGCACTATTCTCTTGCTTTAGATTTTATAACGAAGAAAATGCAAAACTTTTTGAACTGAAAATGTTACAATGGGAAGAAAACTGTAAACGCGGAGAATAAATATGCTCAAGATAAAAAATGGAAAACTTATTGGATCAAACATGACATTCGCTTTACCCGAAGATTTTAAACTCAATCTTAAAATGCCGGGCGGTCATTACCATTTGCTTGAATTTGAGTCTGAACAAGGAATTCTTAAAGGTTGTAGAATTTTTATAGACGTAGAATTTGAAGAAGCAGAACTAAATGCTAAAGAAGCTATGGAAGAATTTATTGAAGACTGTGAACTGAAACTTTGCGGTGAATTTTACCCCGTCACAAGAGGCAAAGGAACAGCCATTGCCGCTCACATTAAAGGAACGGTAGGATATTCAGACTATTATGAAGAACGCTATGATTTTACGCCTAACGACCTTAAACAAAACCAAGTAACCGTCAGCATTTATTTAATGCCAAACAAAGGACAAAAACTTCAAAAATCTGTTTTTGACGCGCTTAGTTTACCTAACGTAAAAGCATTTTTAGACAGTGTAGAATACTTTTAACCCACAGCTAAACTAAAAACATATTTTCCCTTCTCTGTTGCCCCCGCTTTTTTCTTTCTTTTTTAGTAGCTTACCGTGTAGTTTCACCGTAAAGAATAGTGCAACGTATTTTGGTAGAGGTTTTGTAGTATAGCATAGGCCGTAGCAAAAGCAAAAACGTCGGCAAAATAATTGCTTTGCGCTTAACCACCAAACTCTTTTTGTAACTTAATATAAAAGAAGCCAGACTGTGTAAAAACAGTTTGGCTATTTTAATTTTTGTAATCACACAATTTTTTTGCCTTGGCGGGTATTTTTAAAATTATGATTTGCGCCATCTTTTTTCTTTTGTAGTGCTTTTATTTTAAACAATGTTTCACCTCCGACCTATGCACTTATGGGAAATGTAGTTTTAAGAAGGAGGAAAAATTATGTTGTGTGTTGGGTGGGGATAGCACAAAAAATCGCAAAAGAACACCAAAAATACGTGAATTTAGCTCGAACATTCCGTTAAAACACCTTGTTGAAAGTCCTTCCACTTCTGGTTATTATGTATTTGCACCTATTTGGAAAGGATTTTATGAACAACACTGAATTGAATGCTTTACTCAATTTAATACAGTCATCACCTGACTCAGCCGATTTAACCGCTTCTGTATTACAGTTAGTGGCGGATTCGGCTGCCTTAAAAGCTGTAAAGAATAAAGTTCAGCCCGCGGATCTTTCCGACAAAAAGTTTATTAAATTTACCAAACAGGAGATAGAAGATATGCCTGAAAGCATAAAACAATTTATTACGATAAATGGTAGAGTACTGCCCTGCACTGAATTACGGGGAATGTACCAAATCAGATATAACCGTGACGGTTTCCATATCAACGTTGCTTCCAAAAGCCAAAAGGAATTAAAACAGAAATTCCTTGATAAGCTCAGGGAGCAGGAAAAAGCTATGCAGAGCAAGGTGCCTTTAATAAAAGACTTCTCTATTACTTGGCTTAATATTATTAAACCTATAACAAAGGAAAGCACCTATAACGGCTATGTTTCAACGTGGCGCACACATATAATTCCGGCGTTTGGGCAGTTACACTTAGACGAATTAACAAGAAATGATATTCAGAATTATATTTTCTTGCTTACCGAAGAAGGCAAAAACCGAACAGCAAAGAAGGTAAAACAACAGCTCGGCGCAAGTTATAAAATCGCCTGCGACGATTACAATATTAAAAATCCTCTTTTAAAGGTCGTTTTACCTCGATATAAAGTTGAAAAAGGCGAAGCGTTCACTTATGCCGAAGAAAGAAAAATTGTTGACTTCTGTATTGCTAACAGTCATTTAAAAGCGGTACCCGCGATTTTATTACTGCTTTAAACGGGTATGCGTGTTGGCGAACTGAAAGCTATTTCATACGTTCAGGGCAAACACGATTATATTGACTGCATTACAGAGAAAACCCGTCAAGGCCTTCCCGACGTTCACCGTCAAATTCCTATTTCGCCTATGCTCCGTAAAGTTTTGCCCTACATTGATTTTGAAAAAGCAAAGACGGTACATTACAGGTACATTGACAACGTTTTCAAAATGATTTTCCCTAAACGCCGTTTGCACGAACTCAGATATACCTTTATAAGCCGTTGCAAGGAATGCAGATGCAGCCTCGAATTGGTTATGCTCTGGTCGGGGCATACGGAAGATAAGGAAGTCGAAAGCTCGAAAGTCAACCGCGGATATACTACATATTCAGAAGATTTCTATTTCAACGAAATTGAATTAGTGAATTATGAATTTTAAATATGACTATATCTGGCAAGTAACAAATTTTTTTACACCGTTTGCGCTTCTAATGCAGACGGTGTATTTTTATGCAAAAACAGTCCAAAATCGGTAGCAAATAGTTGCAAATGGGAATTTATAACAGAAAATCAAAGAAAAAACGGTGGAAAGCGTTAAAACTTTTCACCGTTTTTTGTGAAAGATGAGAGATTTTGATACAAAAATCACTGACCGTTCAAATCGACCACTGACCGTTCAAAACCTCTCATCACCGTTCAAATTCAATTTTTATGGCTTTTTCAAACGAAAGCCGCCACATTTCGCCACACAGCCGCAGTTCCAAAAACCCGCTCACCTGTTCGAACTTTGGAAAGAAGTGGCACACAGGCGAAGTGTCGGCGCGTACAGCAAAACGTAAACACAATCACCAGCTCTCTGGCTGATTGTCTTTTTTTATTCGGAATATCCCGCGATTCCCCGAACTGCGTCGTACAAAATTTGGTAAGTTTCCGAATTAAGCGGAACCTTCAATTCCTGACCACCAAGTTTGATGCTCACTTCTTCTTTTGAAACTTTCTTTATTGAATGGTTGACCTCAAACATAATTTTCAGAAAGTCCTCTGCCGCCTTGACTTTTTCAAGTGTTAAGTTTTCCATGTTTCACCTCATTGATTTATTTCTTCGTCTTCAAGGACGATGCAATTCACAAACCTGCTCAGGACAGTGCTTGCATCAATAGCAATCACGCCTTCACCGTAATACGGAGTGCAATCTCTCTCAAAAGACCTTGACCGCATCTCTTCCGGTGTCAGGTCTTTTTTCTCTAAATAAGTATGCCCGAAGGCGCAGTGCCAGTGTCCACAGACGATTGTTTTTCCAGGTTCATAGCACCCCTGGAAAGCAGCCAGCATTCCATTATACCAGCGTGCAAGCATCCAGTCGCTCTTGGGCATTTCTCGCCAATTTTCCTGGTAATTGAACCAGTCGGCTTCCCCTCCATACCCGCTGGCGTGACAGGGAATCCATCCATGGACGAAAATATAACTCTTGGTTTCATAGAAGTCAAGCATCGCCGGAATTATCTTTTTGAGGAAAGGTGTAGCTCTCATTTTTTCAGCGACCACATCGGGCTGCTGCTTTATTTTTCCAAGACTGCATCGAGTCAAATCCATCAAAGTTCTGACGGTCCGATTTCTGTAATGATGCGTATGTTCGATTCCCCTGACAACATACTCACCCAGCCTATTTACCAAGTCAAGCATCAGGTCCTCATGGTTTCCGCGAATTAAAATCACTTCGTCTTTTTCAAGCAAGTCAACCACAAATTTTTCTAATTCTTTTGACTGCGAACCCCTGTCAAAAAGGTCACCACAAATCACGAGCTTGTGCGGCTCGGTGTCTTCGAAATATCCCTTTTCAGTTAGTGCCTTTATCATCAAGTCGTAGAACCCATGAACATCGGCAACCACATAAAACTTCATTCTTTTATTCCTCTCTTCAGCTTCCTCAATTGCATAATTTCATCAATGGCTTTTTGAATTATGACCACGCCTTTTGGTTGCCCATCTATGCGGTCAACAGTTCCCCAATTTGCCCGAAGCACAAGCTCGTTCAGCTCGTCAATTATATCCCGTTTTTCGGGTTCAAAAGTAGTCATTTTTTCCTTCCTTTATTTTTCAATTCTTCAAACTTCACAAAGGGCATCTCGCCGGCGCACTTGTTGCAATAAGGTGAGATATAACATACGGAAATTTTGGTTGCCTTTGCCCCGCATTTGATGCAGGTTCTTTCAGAAAGGTTCAAGTATTTAGATTGCCAATCAAGGTACTCTCTTTGCGCCTTGACCGGGAACCCATTCTCATACCACCGAAGCGTTCCGTACTTTTCCTTTATGTCGGTAATTCGATAGTCTGTCAAAGCCCCCGCTTTTACCAGGATTTCTTTTAATTCTCTGCACATCTGCACGCCAAAAGCAGACCGCCAACCATCCGGCATATTGTCCAGCTCGGTGTACGAAAAATCATAATCTTCTGGCACTTTGTCTGTCCACCGGTTTCGGGGCAGCAGAAAAGGAAACTCTTCAATGAGAGCCTTATTTTCTTCGATTGTGTCTTTACCCCTCATTAATTATCGCCCCAAAAATATACTTCACCACTGTCGTCATTGCCGGAATTGAATCCCACATTTCTGAAACAGCCTCTTTTGCCGAGTCATAGGTTTTCACCCTAATGAACGCTTTTGTCTTGAAGTTCGTTCCTTCCGGGTTCGCTTTTTCAACGATTGGATTTGTGTTCAGGTCATTGGATTCAGTCCAGAGCTGACATCCTTTCTTTCGATATTTAAACCGAATAATTTCTGCCGAAGCACACAACTCATATTTGTCACCGTCCCGCAACAGAATTTGCGAAAGCAATGAAGAATAAAACTGTAATTCGTATGGCTCGCCCTGGGAATTCACACTCTCTAATTCAAAACCCTCCAGGTAATCAAATGATTTTTTTATGTACTGAAGTTCTTGAATGGTTTCTTCCGGGTTGCCATAATTACTTGGCAGATTTTCTATGAATTTCTTTATTTCATCTTCGCTGCCATACAAGGTTTCCTTTTTCGCACCCCAAAAGCAAGAATTAATTAAAACCGCAGCATATCTGGGGGGCAATCCGTTTTTAAGAGGTTCTTTCTTCCACTTTTCTAAATCAAAGCGCCACTTTTCCTCACTAAACTCCTCCGGGTGAGCTTTCCGCAACCACTCTACTTTCTCTTTAAGCTGGCATATTATGGGGGTAATGTCATAAGTCGAGTATATCTGTGCGCCCTTAAGAACATCCAAAATTTCCGAACCCCAAACCCAAGTTGTATCTTCCCAATAATCCCCCAGCTCGCTCTCGGTCTTATCATACGAAATCTGCAAGTGGTCATCCTTTAAGAAGTGATTTGAATGCCAATTCGGAACATACCTTACAGCCTTGATGCCCTTGGTAGAAAGGTAGCCGAACCGCTTATAAAAGCGACCATACACAAACCACTCTGGCAGTTCCGATGCATAGATTTTTGTTCTTCCATAATTCGCAGAGAACAGCGTTCCATCGTCCGTTCCCACATACCGATAGACACCTTTCACTCGTCTCAAGTCCTGCAAAAAATATAAATGTCCTTTAATTCTCTTTTTCATAATCCATACTTCCTTTTGAATTCGGCAAACACCTCTTCCGCGGGAATAAAATTTCCGGCTCTCGCCTGCTCCAACCCTTTATTAATTTCCATCTGCATTTCGAGACTCAAAGCCACCGAAGCAACCGTCCTTAAACTTTCCGACAAGACGAGACAAATTCGCTTCAATCCTTCCGGAGAGAGCGTGGACATAAACGCTTCTTGTTCTGTTTTAGTCAGGTCCGAGAAGCATCTATTTTGCCATTTTTCGTCACGACAAACTCGATAATAAATTCCGTCTAATTCAAGCACTACCGGATACTTTTTTGCTTCTTCTTGTTTTTCAACCATCACCAAATACCTCTTCAAAAAATGATGACCAGTCACACAAAGACAAATCGTCAAATCTTGCCCTTGCAACCTGCTCGTTTTCAAAGCTCGACTCGATTAAGGCGAGAGTGTTTTTGAGCGATTTAGCCTCTAACTTTAACACCCCCGGATGCCCCCAAATCATATCGCCAAGCGGGTGCCACCGTTCGTCTGGATTTTGCGTACCACGATATTCCGCGTTCTCAATTTTAACGCGGTACGCAATGTAAAACATTTTATTCCTTTTCAGCAAATAGGCTGTCCCGGAAGCACGCGAAAAACGAACCCGATAATAAAAGCCATACGAGTTCTCGTAAAGATAATTCACGTCTTCCAAATCAAACGATTTCTCGTCCAGAACCTGAACCGAAATTGCGAACCGAGTTTTAATGTAGCCCGCATAATGAGTTATTCTTCTTTCCCCCGCTTCAAAATGCTCAAAGGTATTTTTTAATTCGTCCATTTTGCCGGCGGGAATATTTTCAAGCATCTTCTTGAAATCTTCAACCGAGCCGAAGAACAGTTTTGTAAACGAAGTGCAGCTTGGCGCAGAATAATCGTCAAGCTCAAAAGAATACCAGGGGACCTTCTTCCCTTTCCACATAGCCACCACCTATTCCGAGCAGTATTCGTAATTGTCAAATAGGTCCACCAACCTTGTGATTTCTTTTCCCAGCTCTTCGCTCATATGCAAACGCACATGCTTGGAAAAATCGAATATAAAATCGGTGAACCGGGCGTATGCTCTGCACCCCGCTTTCGTAAAATACCGATATTCAGGCGAAGGTGGATCATAATCACCCCGGCTGCGGTTCCCTCCTACATAACCCACAACTTCGGGTTTTTTAAGATAAAGGTTTCCTTTCAAACCGAAGTGCTTCTGCAATAAATATTCTAATGTTATATTTTCCATTTACCTCTTAACCGCCGAAGCTGCTATATTTCCGGTGAAATTATACCATACTCTAAAATAGAAAAGTTGGCGCTTTGGAAAATGTAATCGGAAATCGCAAAAATGTAAAAAAGGCAGCGCTTTAACCGGCAGTCATTTTCATAACTGTCGGTCTATTGCGCCGCTCTGCTCTGGAATATAAAATATAATTACCGGTTCTTGCGCTTTGACAAAAAGTGGTATTCACGCATCGTCTTTTTCAGCGCCCGCGCATTTTCAATCAAAACCCTCCGCTCATATGGGGAGCAGTCATTGAGCAATTCAGCGTATTCCCCCACATCCACCATCAGGTGGTTATCCAGGCTCTCTGCCAAAAGCATATCAGCAGTAACGCCCAGAGCATTCGCAAGCAAAATGAGCGTGTCCAGGCTGGGGCTTTTAATTCCGCTCTCTATGTAGCTGACATAAGGCGGGGACTTTTCAATAAGCTCTGAGAGTTCTGCCTGGGACATCTTACGCTTAACGCGAAGGTCCCTCACACGCTTGCCAAGTAAAATGTAATTGAGTGCCATCTTTCGTTTTTCCTCCAAAAAAAGTCCACTCAATTATATGCCATAGCCGATATTCTCGTCCATAGCTGATTTTGAATTTCGGCTATAGATGATAAAATTAGGTCAAAATATAAGCTATAGCCGAAGGAGGTGCAACCGTGGAAGAGAATATCGAATCAAAAAAACTAAAAAAAATCGGAAATCGCCTCCGAGAAGCAAGGCAAGCCGCGGGGCTAACGCAAGCGGATGTTGCCTATTCTGCGAACCTCAATGCTTCCCACCTTTCCGATATTGAATGCGGCAAGAAGCAACTGAGCATTCTCACCTTTTGCAAAATCATCGAGGTAATCCGAGTGTCGGCTGATGAGATCCTTCGTCCGAACGTTCCTACCGTCAATTCGATTTATCAAGGTGAGTTCGAAAAAATCTTCAAAGACTGCACCGCCGCGGAACTTGAATCGCTCCTGAAAATCATTCAGGAAATCAAAACCTCAATGCGTACAAACAAAGAAGACTAACAAGAAAGAGTGGAGACAGCTCCACTCTTTTTTTATTAATTTCAAAAAAGATGCCTTTTTCATAAACCAGTGGTTATTTACTTGACCGCTGGTTTATTCCTTTTTCCGGCGCGGGACTCTATAATTGTCACATAATTATGCCTTGAGGATTTTTATGCCCAACGAAATAGACATTATAAATAAGTTTCAGGAAATAGCAAACGCGCCCCAGCAGCTTTCAATTTTCGGCACCAACTCCGAACACGCACAGAAGGTTGCTGACCATAAAAATTGGTTCCACAGTATTCGCCACGAATTCCCGAACCCCGCAACGCCATTCAAGGTTGGCGTTTATATTAGGTATTTTAATCAAACCCGGTACGAGGATTACCTCGCATTTCATAAGCAACAGTTCAAAGACACAATCAACCTCTGCCCGAATTGGACGCTCATTGATTTCTATATTGACGAAGGCGCAACCGCCCCCAACATGGAATCCGCTTCCGAATGGAGTCGTTTATTAAACGATGCAATGGAAGGCAAGATCGATTTAATTATAACCCAGAAGGTCTCGAACGTTTCTAAGAAAATGCACGAGGTTACATTATGCGCCAGACTGCTTGCAGCGCACACACCTCCTATCGGGATTTATTTTATTTCGGAGGATATTTTCACCCTGGCTTCTTATTACCAGAATGACCTGAAAGACACCTTCTTCCTTCCCTCACCGGATTGGAAAGTTCTGCCCGAAGATACTACCCCAGAAAATATAACCGAAAAAGGAACTTCCGATGATTGATGAAGAACGCCGCGTTTCCAAGGAACGCGAGAAAGCCAAAACGCGAAAGCGTATGCGCTTTGAAATTGATGAAGAGAACTACGAATTCACACCCGCGCGGAAAAGAGTCGACTATTATGACAACGATACGCCTATGCGGGTGGTTATTTATGTCCGCGTTTCGACAGACGATGTCCGGCAGACCACTTCCTTCGAGCTTCAAAGACAATACTATGAAGAATTCGTACAGAAGCACCCCCACTGGACTCTTATCAAAATTTACGCAGACGAAGGCATAAGCGGAACCTCCCGCCTACACCGCGATAATTTCAACCAGATGATTGCCGACTGCAAAGCCGGCGAAGCTGACCTTATCATTACAAAAAGCGTTTCGCGTTTTGCCAGAAACGTGGTTGACTGCATCGGACTTACGCGCGACCTTGCTGAATTGAAACCCCCTGTCGGAGTTTTCTTTGAATCGGAATGCATCTTCTCTTTGAATGACGATTCGCAAATGGCGCTGTCCTTCCAAGCAACTATGGCAGAGGAAGAATCACACACCCGCAGCCGCAGTATGGAAACCTCTCTGCGTATGCGCTTGGACCATGGCATTCCCCTTACTCCGAAGCTGCTCGGTTATACGCACGATGAAGATGGGAATTTAATCATCAATCCAGAAGAAGCACCCACCGTAAAGCTCACATTTTATATGTATCTTTATGGTTACTCAACGCAGCAGATAGCGGACACTTTGAACGCGCTCGGCAGAAAGTCATATCTCGGAAACACAAACAAGTGGACTTCAAGCGGTGTAGTTCAAATCCTACGCAACGAGCGACACTGCGGCGATGTTCTTACCCGAAAAACATTCACGCCAAATTACCGCGATCATAAGTCTGTAAAAAATCGCGGAGACCGTCCCCAAAGCAGATACCACAAGCACCATGAAGCCATTGTATCAAGAGATGATTTCATTGCGGTTCAGCGCATGCTGGATAATGCCAAATACAGGAATAAATCCTTCCTTCCGGAACTTCGCGTAATTGACAGCGGCATATTAAAGGGTTTTGTTGTTATCAACCCCCGCTGGGCAGGCTTCAAGGAAATAGACTATTTCGAAGCTGCGAACAGCGTTTACACCACTCCGGAAAATGAGCAACCCGCAGAACCCCAAGTCCCGCAGGAAATAAAGATACCTGTTGAAGCCGGAGACTTTGACATGCGCGGGTTTGAAATAACACGCACTGAATTCTTCGATAGTGTCCGCCGCCCCTCTATTACCTTTGCAGAGAAAAAGCTCAAGTTAAGCACCGAGTGCATCCGGAAGCTGGGCGAAAGAAATTACATCGAACTATTGATTAATCCGATAGAAAAGAAATTCGCCATTCGCACAACTGACAAATCAAACCGTCAGGCTGTCATCTGCTCGAAGATATCAGAGAAGGTATACTACTCTCGCCCGATATCAACCGCCGCTTTCAACGACACCCTCTTCTCGCTTTTCGGATGGAACGCCGATTGCCGTTACCGCATCATCGGTTCACTATATGAAAAGGATAATGAAATCGCGTACATCTTTGATACCACCAATTCGGAAGCGTTCTTCAAGTCCTATGTTTTAACAAGCCAGGAAGCAACCGAAGCTGGCGGCAAAGGTACAGTCCAACCTTATACCCCCTCGCGCAACCGCATCCGTGCAATACCGCAAGCGTGGACCGATAGTTTCGGTAAGCCGTACTATTTACACGAGCAGACTCTCTCCGCGCTTGCAAATCAAAGCGAGTCGGATTGGAAAATACGAATGGAAGGTCAATTATTTGAAACCGGAAAGCAAATCCGAGTGACAGGCTTTGAGGAATTGCAAACGTACATAAATCAAGAATTAACTGGCATAACGCCACAGGAGGTAATACCTAATGATTGAAAATGAAGAAAACACCACTGACCTTGAGCAGCCTACCCCGAACGGCGTTCCTATACCAGATGGAAATGTTCCCCCTGTTCTTGGCGAGAATGACGAACTGCTGGAACTGAGCGAGGACTTTAACTTTGACGATTTCCAGGTTGTAAGGCGTGAATTCTTCGCGCATATGCACGAGCCTTCCGTTTCCTTTAACAACTGTAAATTCTATGTCAATGCCGCCTGCCTTTCCAAGTTCCCCAACTCCGGGTACGCGCAGGTACTCGTTAACCGCGAAAGAAAGATACTCGCCCTTCGCCCTTGCAACGAAGGTTCCCGCGATTCCTTTATGTGGTGTACTGAACCTGGAAAAGGAAAACGCAAACCCAAGCCAATAACTTGCAAGCTGTTCTTCGCAAAAATTGTTGAGCTTATGGGATGGAACCCGGATTTCAGGTACAAACTTCTTGGCAAGCTCATCCACTCGAACGGCGAATACTTGATTGCGTATGACCTTACCGCTGCCGAAGTTTACCAGAAGACTTTCCCCGACGGCGCAAAACCGAAAGTTTCCAGAACACCGGTATTTCCGCAAGATTGGCAGAATCAATTCGGCTTGCCTTATAACGAACATAAGCAGTCGATGCAAATCAATATCTTTGACGGTTACGCAATTTATACAATTAAAGAGGATGCTCAACTGAAGCCGGAAGAAACACCCACGGGTGGTCAGGACCAGCCCTCTCTTTCCGTTGGCATAACAGCCGGAGGTGGCTCACATGAGTAGTCCCACTTCTACACCCACCACAATTGCTATTGACCTGAAAAAATACAGAATACGCATCCACAAGCAAACCATTCACCTTCTGGGCGATCCGAAGTATATTCAACTTCTGGTCAACCCATCAATGATGGCTGTCGCTATTCGCCCAGTAGAAAAAGAGCTGTCAGGAGACCAGTCGCACAAGGTTAATATGAGCCTGATGAATTCCGATAATTCCTATGAAATTTACAGCCGCTCTTTTATCACCCGTCTTTGCGAAGTTATCGGCGGTCTGGAAACTAACTACTCCTACCGTCTTTCGGGTGAAGTTATTTCATCTAAAGCAGCGGCAGTTTTTTCATTAAAAACAATAAAACGCATCGAGCCGGAGGTTCCTAATGGAAACTAACCATACGCTCGAAATATGCAGAGAGTTTAAGTCTCTCATTCGCCCACATCCGCAAAAGGAATTCCTGGAACTCGAAACCAGCATTCTCAATAACGGCTGTCTGGAACCCATAAAAGTCTGGCGCGGGTTCATCATTGACGGTCATTGCCGTTACGATATTTGTACCCGATATCATATTCCCTTTTCAGTTGAAGAAATGCCGTTCGATTGCAAGGAAGCTGCCGTTGTATGGATTTGTGCAACACAATGCAAGCGCGACAACATAACCGAAGAAGCACGCCACTTCCTCATCGGAATGCAGTATGAAACGGAAAAGCTCATCAACTCAAATAAACGCGATGACCTTTTGAACCCACAGGAGGAAGATGATTTTTTACCGGAAAGCGAAATACTCCCCTGCCGCCACGTTACTGCGCAGCGGCTTGCAAAAGAAAACAACGTATCCTTCGGCACCATACAGAAGTATGCCCGCTACACCCGCGCCATTTTGGAAATCGGCAGGAAAGCCCCAGAGCTTGTACCCAAGATACTATCCGGGCGTTATAAAATATCGCACAATAGCATCTTGGAAGTTGAAAGGATGTCTCCGGAAGAGCTTCAAAAATTAAACAAGCGGCTCGGCAATTCCCGAAACCAGGTAATCCTGAAATTCAAAAAAAGCAGAGCCGTTATTCAAAGCAATTACACTCCTTCCGCTTCCGGCGCACAATCATCCGTAAAAGATATGCCAACCTTCGATCCTGATGCAGCCATCAACAGCTTAACGCTCACCATCCCATCGTGGCTTGATTCAATACAACGCACCAAACAAAACACAAATTTCAGCACCGTTTCCAAGCCGGCACTCATAAAAGTACAAACCATACTTGACGAGCTTGCTTCCGCAGTAACCGAATTGCTGTTTTTAATTGAGGAGGTCTAAAAATGCCCGATTTCTCTGCTTTCGTACCCAACGTACATTTTGAGCAAATACCCATAAAAAACTTGGTATCCAACCAGGAGTATCAACGCAACCTCTCCCGCTCTCATATCAACCGCGCGGCAGAAAACTTCGACCTTTACCAAATAAACCCTGTAAAAGTCAGCCGCCGCAATGGAATCAATTATGTATTCAACGGGCAGCACACCATTGAAATCGTGGCGCTCGTTTCCGGTTCCCGCGAAACGCCGGTCTGGTGTATGGTTTACGATGACCTTGACTATTCGCATGAAGCGGACATCTTCGCAAACCAGATGAAGTTCGTCAAGCCGCTCATTCCTTACGAAATCTTTATGGCAAATATCGAAGCCGGAAATGACAAACAATTAATGATACGAGACCTGGTTGAATCCTATGGAATGATAATCGGTTCTTCCAAAAAACCGGGCGCGATTTGCGCAGTTTCCACGCTTGAGTACATCTTCGACAAACATGGATACCACGCCTTAGACCGCGTGTTACGGCTTATTATCGGCGCTTGGGAAGGAGACTATAATTCCTTCAGCGCAAACATTATGAAAGCCGTTGCAAAGCTGGTCGTGGTCTATAAAGAAGCGCTGGACGATGACCTGTTCAAAGAAAAGCTCGGCGCTATTTCCATTAAGCAGCTCACCCGCACCGCGAAGGAACGCCGGGCAGGTTGCATGGGCTACGCCGAAGTAATGGTTCTGGAATATAACGGAAAGAAAAAATCCAACGCAGCCAAACTTCAGTTGAACGCGCTCTTCGCAAAGGACTACTCCGGGCTTGATAATATTGGCGATGACGATGAGTTCTACGAAGTAAATGACGATGCGCTTTTCCAGAACGGCGGTCAGGTAGAAGAACTCACGCTTGACGAAAACCTCAACGAGGTATCATCGGAAGATGGCGAAGAAGAAACCGGAAACGATGACGAGGAATAAACCCTCCCGTCCGGAGCTGAAGTTCCACTTCCATAATCCCAACACGCCGGAAGAAACAGTCGCGCTTTTACTGTATGCTTTTTACGATATGCAACGCAACCGCGCGCGGAAAGCTATTGATGAAGCCGCTTCCGAAAATGAAGAAAACCACCACCCCGATTAAGAGGTGATGGTTTTTATTTATGCTTCTTCAGTATTGCTGTCCGGGTTTTCTTCCGGAAGCGTAACGCCGAATATCGATGCGAGTTCTTTTTTAATCAGCTTCCTTCTTTCATTAAAGAACACATCAAAATCTTTCAGTTCAAGTGAAACGCCCGCGGGACGATACAAAAAGTTATACCCTGCGTTCACCCATTCATAAAGCGGTGTTTTATTCTTTGACTCGTTTTCTGTACCTTCCAAAAATTGAAGGTTCGGAAGGAGATTACGCTTCTTCTGCCACTCCTTCACTTTTTCTTCGGTCAGCCCCAGTGCAATTATATTTTTATCATCAAAAGATACGTGTGGGTGACAATGGTCCTGATGGAACGCAACCTGGCTCAACTTGTAATTCGGGTAAAGCAGCGCCAAAAGCAAATATGTGCTTTGCCCTTTTTCGTAGGTATTCAGCCAATGGTCGATGTCCTTTTCAGAAACCGTAAATGTTCTGCCACCGGTGAGCGTGGTTTCCGCGAAAAGTGATAACCCGAAAACCGCCTTCTTGCAATCAAGCGCTTTCAGCACGTTGCGCGTTTTATTCAAAGCATCGTTACTTGCAACACCGAAGAGGCGCTGAGCCATAGCAACCGACAGGAATTTACGCACTTCCTTTTTCGCTTCTTTATCTTTTATCTTGCCGCCCTTGTATAAGAAATAAACGATGGGCATCGTTGCGTTATACGAAGTCAAGGTTTCGTTGGAAAGACCAATGTCTGCCAGGACAGTTGACATGGTATCTGCGGCGGCGTATATCGCATCCCAATTATCACGAATCGATAAAACCGTCTTTTGATTTAAAGAGTTTATTTTCAGGTTTGTATTAGCATCAACCAGAACCAGGCAAAGTCGCATCAAGTAATCTCTGGTGAAATTGAACTTGTCCCCTTTGGAATTCATCGTGGCGAGAAGGTTTTCAATATTCTCTTTGCCGGTCTTCCACCCGTCTATCAAGGTCGAAAAAAGTAAGTCAGATTTTGAGAGCTTTCTGCCGGTGGAGTTTACGCGCACAAAGATGTCCAGAGCTTCATCGTATGTATTTTCGGAAATACAATAGTAATGAATCAACCCATTCCCGGAAGCGTTGTGCAGACGCTCAAAGAGCATTGACAAGTCATCGATTACCTTTTCATCGGTTGTCAGATTATTCAAAGCAAGCACAAACCGCTGCAATTTATCGAATGCGAGTAAATTTTTTATTTTGTAATAATGTCCCGCTTCCGCATCCTCCTTTGTTAAAAAAACAAAGCGCTTCCTGGGGTTCTCATCATCCTCTTCTTCATTGGATGCCGCGTAGAAATCAAGGTTATAATAAAGCTCTTTTGTCAACCACGACTTTGGATTATCCCAAGCGTGTCCCCTGCCGCCCTTGTAATATGTATACGAACCATAAAGTGCAATGTTCAGTGAGGTGATACGCTGCTGTCCATCAAGCACGATGTAATAATCAATTTCGTTGCTAAACACCTCCGGCGCTTTTTCATTCTTCGTTTTCCAGCGCTCGTACTCACGCAGAAAATAATACAGGTTCGGTTTTTCTGCGTTTATGGTTGCGCGGTTGGTTTTCCAGAAAATACAAGAGCCAATCGGGTACTCGTCCACTATTGATTCAAACAGCCTTTCGATTTCCTGATAGTCCCATACATATTCCCTCTGGATATCCGGCAGCAATAAGGTATGGTTCTCGGCAAAGCGCAGCGCATCAAGGGCGCTCATATCTTCGTATTTATTGTTAGTGGGCATTGAGTTCACCTCGCAATCTTCTTCTCTTTTATAATACTACATTTTCGTAACTTTCACAATGGATTTTACGATAAAAAAGAAAAACCACCACCCCGATTAAGGGATGATTGTTTTCTCGGATAGATTAATCTAATCTATCAAGTTCTTCTTCAAAACACTCATCACAGATAATCTGGAAGGGGTATTTTGAACGGACTTTACGCCCGCACACTACACAAAGAGTGTAATGCTTATGAATATTAAAATAATTCATAAAAACCTCCTCTTCACACTCGATGGGATTTTTTAAGTGAGTGTGAAAGTGTTCATAGGTATATACACGATCCGAACTACTATTTTGATGGTGTTTTCAAAAAAAGTTGCAAAAAAATAAAAAAAATTTACCGCCACCCGGTTGGGATGACGGTTTTTTCATTAAAATGGTAGAAAACTATTCCGGCTTGCTTTTCTTTTCCGGTTCTTCTGCGGGTTCTTCAAAAGGAGCCTCAAACTGCTTACCGCATTTATTGCAGACAACCGAGCCTTTTGTTTCCTGTAAAATTAACCCTTTCTGGACTGCGCCGCATTCCGGGCAGATTGCTGTTGTACGCATTTTCTTTCTCCTATTTATAGACCGAGAGTGTTTTCGTAATGTCCGAAGTCAGGTTCTTCCCGCTGCGGGTTTTATCGCTCGTGGTTTTCGCCAAGCTGAACCAGTATTTGCTTCCCTTATAAACCAGCTTGTAGTGCGTGTTCTCGCTTGTGATTTCAAAGCCCACCCTTTTCAGCTCTGCCAGCTCTTTCGCGGAAAGGTCTTCACCATCAGCGAATATAGACTTAACCACTTCGAACAGTTCCTTGCCTTTTCCGATTATATGGTTATGCGCCAAAAGGTCGGTGAGCAGTTCTTTCTGCCGAGTATCCTTTGTGCCGCAGTTCGACAGCGCTTTCTGTAAAATGGAAACCACCAAATCGTGCTGTTCGCCTTCGAAGAACTCCGGAATGCTTGAAGCCTCTAATACCGTTTGAACGGCATCGTTTTTCGTAAGCGCTCTGTTCAGGCTTTCGTTCTTTGCAGTCAACTGCATGTTCTCTTGCACCAGCGCTGCGATTCTTTCCTCTGCCCTTTTCAGCTTTTCGTCCAGCGTTTCGTTTGCATCGAACGCTTCTTCTGCCAGAGCAGCATTTTCTTTCGCTTCCTTATGAACCAGCTCAGCGTGAAGTGCTTCCCAAGTCGGTGCTTCGGCATCAACCGCTGCGGTTACAAACCTTTGCACTTCATTTGCTATCTGCTTATCAAGCGTTGCGCCCAGGAACGCATCCTTTTTCCGGAACTGACGCGGCTTCCCACCTTTGCAGTAAATTGTAACCGCGCCATTGAACGGCACTGCACATTTCGCCTTATCCTTCAGAAGTCTTGTGTATTCGTTATCGCACACCACAATGTACGCAAGTCCTGCCAACTTCCTCGAAAGCGCAAAATCATCAATCTCGATTGCCTGGCTTCCAAAATATGTAGTCGCAAGAATTAACGGCAATTCCTCAGTATATTCTTCCTGAATAGCAGCCGCTATCCAATCGAGCAGGTCATTGGTTGCTTCAACGGTCCTGGAAGTAATAGGAACCTTCGGTTGCTTTACATACCCGCTGTTTACAAAAGTGCGAATAACCTCTGTGCGCATTTCAGGTGCTTCGTCAAATCTGGTCGCATCGCGGGAGCAATCAATGTGGAAGAACACCTCCTTCTCACTGCCGGCACTTTTAAGAATAACTTCGTTCGTCCAGGTCTGCTGATGGAATTCCTGTTCCAACTTGAACAGGGTGAACGTTGAATCTTCCTTTTCGATTTGGAAAGTATCCGCAATACAATATTCCGCTTCCAGATGCACACCAACTTTCTCTTCGCAGGCTTCGAGCTGTTCAGCCACCGCCTTGCAAGGACCGGCATTTTTCATCCACTGATTTATGGTTCCGAAAAACTCCGCTTCCGTAAACGCATCAACCATTTTCAGCTTTGTTGATACAACTCTCATCTGTCATCCTCCTCATTTGTATGGTTTAGAATCGAGAGAAGCATTTCATAAGCTGCCAGCCGTTTCGCTTCCTTCTTCGAACTTGCCTCGTAAAAATATGCGTCCTCATATTCGGCGATGCTGCATTCGCAGGTCCAGACCGGGTTCCCGTTTTCATCGTGGTCCTCTTCGAACTCATAAACCGGCGCAGAGAAGTATCCCTTCTGGGACAGCTCGTGAAGTTGGCTCACTGCTCTTTCGCGCGAAGGTTCACCAATCTCATCCTGCATTGTGCGCAGAAGACCGTTTTCATCCAAATAATCATACGCAAGCTCCGCCGCCGCCATTCTTGCCAGGCTCTTTGAATACCCGAAACCAACAAACGGTTCACCATCATCAATGCGCAATTCACAAACAATATCACCTTCACCCGCTTCCATTCTTTCACGCCGGTTTACAAAGGTGTAACACCGAAGCATGCGGTTTAAGTCGTAAGTCTGCTTGTCCGTAAACTTGTAATCGGGTAATTCCCCGATGCGCTTCTGCTGCCAACGCTGGATGATGGAAACATAGTCCTGGTCCTCATCGAACCCTTCATCCAAATAGCAATCAACGTGCAGCATCATTTCCACCGCGTCCTGCATTGCAGCCATATCCCAACCGCTGTCAAGGGCAACAGCGCCGAGAATTGCTTCAAATAAATCCTCTTTCACATGGGTTTCGTTCTGGACATTATTCTTTTTGTCCCCTTTCCCCATAATTAAGTAATCCGCGAATCCAAGCTCGTCTATGCGCTCAGCCAGCATCTTACTTTCCACCAGATGCTTCTTAAACTCAGTGAGCTTGCCTTCTGTGTATTCGCACTCATACTCGTTGCGTTCGTTAATTTCACCGTAATACTCAGTCAGAACCTTGACGATGATCAGGTCCAGAACCTTATCGCCAATGAACTCCAACACTTCATTGTTATCGCCATCGTGCGTTTCTTCCGTATAGCTTTTCCGGGTGAACGCTTGCTGCAATAACAACCTGTTCTCGAACTCGTAACCGATTTGCTGTTCAATCTCGGTGTACTGTTCATCCTTCATAAAAAAATACCTCCGTGTTTATTTCACAGAGGGCATAAAATGAGCCTGACGAATATAGACTACGCCCTTGTAGCCCCGTCAGGCATCAACTCAAAAAATGGTGTTATATAAATCATTCGTCCTTGTTCCCTGTCACTTGCATAACAGGTCGCAAATCCAAGATGCTTTACATCCGACTATTTTTTTTGCAATGCCCTTCTCTGTGCTTTTATTATATCAAACAGGCAGCCCGCTGTCAATGGGTAGAATTCAAAAACAGCGGGAAACCAGCTCAATTTTAATTGCTCGTTCCGGAAACAGATGTTACCTTGCCATCCTGACATTGAACGATATAAGTGGTTTTTCCATTTTCACTGAAATAATAGGTATAAGTTACCCAATGCCTATGCTGGTTATCACCTTCATGTTTTACTCTTGATGCATATTCGCCAAGTCCTGTAAAACTGATAAGTTCTTCTGACATTCCCACATACGGAAGGTCTGGGTGCGGAACGGTTTCTGTAACGTATTTGAACTTATAATCACCTTTCTTTTCAAGCATGTAGCTGTTCAACGATGAAATGCTATAAGTGCCACCTTCATAAAACACATATTCCATAATGGATATTCTGCCCTCTTTGAAGCAGTCCATATCATAATTTGAATTCTTTAAAACCGATAATGCTCCCCAAATAGACTCATAGTCTCCGGTTTCCTCCGTTTCCAGATAAATGGTTAAACTATATATTTTGTATTCTTTTTCGTTTGATGTCAGCGTGTTCAGGAATTCAGTTCTAATTTCGGTGCAGGAATAACCTTTATCACTCAATAGTGCATCTGCCTGGTTCCGCGCATTTGAAAGTAATTTTTCATCACTCGCAGAGCAGCCAACAACGAAGAATGAAAACACGCAAACCGCAGCGATACCTATAATGATTTTTGATAAAAGTTTTTTCCCCATGCTTCGCTCCGTAAATAAACTTTTATTTCTTGAATACGATGTTATAAAAATCCATCATCAGCTTTTCAATGACCTTAAATTCAAACGTAGGTACATATCCAACAGAGGACATCAAGCCCCCGTTTTTCTCGCCCAACTCGGTCAACTTCCAAGAGTTAGTACCGTTTTTAATAATCAAGCCCATTTCTTCCCACATTTGATAAACTAAATCTGTGCTGAATCCAAATCTCTTAGCCACAAATCTTGCGGACATTCTATCCAATTTTACTACCCCTGTTTTCGTTTGGTAGTGAAATTATATCATTTTTTAAATGATGTGTAAAGCGTTATGCCCTACACTTCAACCGTTAATCCGTTGCGGAAATGATAAATCAGCTTTCCGTCCCTTTGAACCACCACTTTATCAACCGTCATAAACCAGAGCTTATTATCGAATTCTTCCACCGCTTCATCGCGCTCGTGAAGCTCGAACATAAACGCGCCGATTGTTTCCGCTTTCTGTATGCGCTGTGTGCGCTGCTCCATCAATTCCTTAATTCGCGCATCAGCCTTTTTCGCTCTCTCATCCAGCGGGTTGTATTTCGCCCAGAACTCATCCTGGTCCTGAACCTTGCGCGAGTTATCTTCAATCATCTTCCGAAGCATTTCTCGAACCACCATAAACTCATCGGTTACGGTTTTCAATTCTTCGTCCAATGCTGCAGTGTCGGATAGCACCGCCTGCATTTCCCGGCAATCTTCCAGCAGGCTTTCCTTAATGCCTATCAAGCTGTTGATGGCTTTGAGGAACCCCTCTTTCAACTGCTCTTCCGTGAGGGTGGGCGTTGCGCATTTCTCGCCGTGATATTTGCCGTTACAGCGGTATATTATCTTTCGGTATTTACTATTCGAATGCCAGACCTTTTGCCCGTAGAACTCGCCACAATCGCCGCACACAACCTTTGAAGCAAAAGGTGCGCAACAGCTATATTTCCCTTTGTTTGCTTTCCGGCGCTGAATTTCACCTTGCACAATTTCAAATTCCGCTGGCGTTATTATTGCCGGGTGGCTGTCTTCTACATAATACTGCGGGACCTTTCCATCGTTGACTATCATTTTCTTTTCGAGGAAGTCCACCGTATATTTCTTCTGCAGAAGCGCCGAACCTCTGTATTTTTCATTTTGTAGAATACTTTCAATAGTGCTTGATTTCCAGGGAATAACCTTCCCTGTCGGGGTAGGGATTTGCTGTTCTGTCAGGTAATTCGCTATGCCGTAGCTCGTCTTGCCTTCCAGAAAAAGCGAGTAAATCAACCTGACCACCTCTGCCTGTTCCGGCACGATTTCCGGCAGATCGTTTTCACCTTTTTTATAACCCAGAAACCTTTTATAAGGCATATTAACTTTTCCGTCCGCAAATCGCTTCCGCTGTCCCCACGTTACGTTATCACTTATGCTTCGGCTTTCGTCCTGCGCCAGCGAACTCATAATCGTTATGAGCAACTCGCCCTTGCTATCCAACGTGTAGATGTTTTCCTTTTCAAAGTAAACCTCTATGCCTTTCTCTTTCAGCTTTCGGACCGTAACCAGAGTGTCAACCGTGTTTCGTGCAAATCGGCTGATGGACTTAGTAACAATTAAATCAATCTTTCCGGCAAGCGCATCGTCTATCATTTCTTTGAACCCTTTCCTACGCTTGGTATTCGTACCGGTTATTGCCTTGTCCGTATAAACTTTTACAAACTCCCAATCCGGTCGTCCCTGAATATACTTCGTATAGTAATCAACCTGCGCATCGTATGAGGTTTCCTGTTCTTCACTTGCGGTGGAAACTCGCGCATATGCAGCCACCTTTTTCTTTTTGAACGTGTTATTATCAACGCCGGTATAAAAATCCTTTGTTGCTGGAATTACTGTAACCTTCGGCATTATTGCACCCTCCTTTTTAACTCTTCTTGTCTTTCCGCTTCCTTAATCTTCGCTTTCAATTTCATTTCCGGTGTCCAGCTTTCGGCGCGGGACCTGTCTTTCCAAACACGCTCAACCACCTCGCCGTTCTTCAAGTGAAACACCAGCCGGTTTCCTTCAAAGGCATCGATAAAATCAATGGCATCGTGGATGTTCTTGTAGTTTAACCCGGTGATGCCAAGCACCTCTTCGGTAACGCTCACCATCGTATCTTCGCGTATCTGTTTTGACTGCGGGCAGGATTGCTTCCCGTGAACCACAAATGTGTTACAGCGCCAAAGCCAGGAACTATAACCTTTGCACCGGCGGTAATTCACCCCGCAATATGGGCAGCGAATCAGGCTCGTAAATAGGTACATCATATACGGAGCTTTCTTCGGAAGATTCGCGTTTCGGCGTTCAATCTCAGCCTGCGCTTGCTGGTATGTTTCCATTGAAATAATCGGCTCGTGCGTTTCCTGACAATGATACTTTGGTTTCCTACCATCGTTCACTATCGATTTTTTTGTCATAAAATTTTCTCGGTAGGTTTTCTGTAAAATCAGGTTGCCGGTATAAGCGTAGTTGCGCAGGATATTATAAACCGATGTCCTTTGCCATTTTTCTGCACGCCTGGGTTTGATGCCATCTCGATTCAAGCCGCGCAGAATTGATTCCCTTCCTTTCCCGGCAAGGAACTCTGCGAAAATTCGCTTCACCACTTCCGCTTCCTCCGGAATAATCTGGAGCTGACAATCTACTGCTTTGTAACCGTAAATCTGCATCCCCCAGACCTTGCCTTCTTCGAAGTTCCGCTTTACCCTCCAGAGCTGATTTTCGCTTGCTGACCTGCTCTCTTCCTGCGCATACGATGCGAGAATTGTCAGCATCACTTCGCCTTCGGTTGAGAGCGTGAAAATGTTCTGCTCTTCGAAGTAAATCTCGATGCCCATATCCTTGAGTTCTCGAACCGCCTGCAGAAGCGTTACTGTGTTTCGCGCAAACCTGGTGATGGACTTTGTGATGATCAGGTCAATGTTTCCCTTGCGACATTCTGCCAGCATTTCCTGAAACTGCTCACGGGAGTCCTTCGTTCCGGTTTCAGCTTCGTCCGCATATACCCCGCAGAACTTCCAAGCTGCGCGGGACTGAATGAGGCGTTGGTAATAACTGACCTGCGCCGAAAGCGAATGCAGCATTTCATCCTTTCCACTTGAAACTCTGGCGTATGCGCATACCCTTTTTATTTGCGCTGCCTTCGGAAGCGTAGGTCTTACTAACTGTACCGTCCTTTCCATTTCACCCTCCTCAATCTGCCAAAAGCATATCAAACCGGAGAGCCGCTTCCGCATCAAGGGAATATAGGTTTTCAAGCTCGAAGAAAACGCCTACCCCGCATTTTTTCAAAATGCTCATTATCTTTTCGAACTTCCTCACATCGCGCGAAAACCTGGAAACCGACTTTGTAATAATCAAGTCAATTTTGCGCTTCTTGCAGTCTTTCAGCATTCGCTTCATATCCCTGTCTTTCAGCCGCAGGTCGGTATAAATCCCGGCGTTCGTCCAACCATCGACACCATTGATTAACCGGTTGTAGTATTCGGTTTGGATGTCCGGCAGAGCCGCAGGAACGGGCTTGCGGCGAACATACGCGCAAACCCTCAAAGGTCGTTGTTGCTTCAATTTTTCCAGCTTGTTTTCCATAGAAAACCTCCTTGTTTTTTGGCATGCGTATATTACCTCTAAACCGAATTTATATCCACTCATTTTCGGGCATAATTTCGGAAAATAGAGGTAATTTTGATACAATATTTTTCACACATTTTCTGGTCGATTTTATAATGCTCGGCTTCCGATATAATCCCTTGCGCAAGCATTGAATCTGCCATACTCATGGCGAGTTTATAACCCGTTATCCTCTCCGCTTCTTCTTTCGTCATTCCCCTTCCGGCGGGCAGCGGCGAAACAACTTCTTGAACAGTATTTTCTCTTGGCGTTTCCATAAGCAGTGAACTCCTTTCCGCATTGCGGGCAGATATATTTGTAGAAGGTTTTCCTTTTTATAACGGTCTGGTGTGAATTCCACCAAAGTAAACGGCAGCGGTCAGAGCAGAACTGTTTCCGCTTCCGATGTGGCAATGACTCTATCATTTTCTCGCAACAAAGACATCGGTTCTCATATCGTTTATTGTACCGATTGAGAAACGTGCGCACCGTATCCGCAGGGATATCCAGCTCCCGTGCAATCTTTGAAAACCCTAAACCCTCACGCCGTAACGCAAGAACCCGGTTTCTCAATTCATCTGTCATAAAAAGGTCCTCCTACCATTCGGAGATTTCAAACCTATTTTGAGGGGGTATTTTTATAAAAAAATAAAGCCTACCCAGGATTAACTCCCAGATAGGCTTTCAGAGTTTATTCAGTTTTACTTCCGCATCATGCGTTTTTCAAAAGGTTAATTGAACTTTCGATTTGGTTGGTAAGCCACCCGTCAAGATTACCGAAGTTTGTGGTAATGTATTTTTTCACATCTTCACCAAACTGAGAAAGAGCGATATCCTTTGCCTTTTTTAACGCTTCCACTTGCGCATCCGGTCCGAAAGAACCGCTTGCTTTCAAGCTCTCCACATACGTTTGGAACACGCTTCTCACAGCGTTTAGCACGACAGTCGTTGCGGTAGAAAGCAACGTTGCTGCCTTTTCATTTTTGACCTTTGTGCCGATGTACTGAATGAGCTTCGTTCCCGCCCAAGTAATAAGCGGCAGCAACACCGTAGTCACCACCGCCGAAATGATATTTATTAAGATGTCGTTCACTTTTTGCCTCCTTTATTTATGCGCCTGTTGATTGATATAAGTTTCAATCTTATCAATCGCTATCGTTACAGGACCATCACAGCCCTGCTCTTTCAGTCCTTTTAAGCACGCAAGCACACCCTGCGTGAGAATAGACTGTTCTTCCTTTATGACCTTAATATCGTCATCCTGTTTTTCCTGCTTCAAGTACCACTTATGCACCGAAAGAATTACTCCCAGAATAACCCCAAGCGCAGTGATCACTGATGCAATCGAAATAATAATCGCAGCCACAGTGCCCAAATTCTACCTCCTTTAATCTTCGAATACGACCAGTCCTTCCAGAAGCAGCATTTCCTCCGGCGTGGGCAAATCGTCCGTTGATTTGAAATCTTCCTCACGGATGCACACCGGTGTTATTCCATCAACCGGCGTTTCGTTCAACTTCAAGATTTCCGCTTCAAAATCTTTCTTCGCTTGAACATCCTTCAGCTTAAGTCTTCCGTCCGCAAGAAAAACGGGAGAGCCGTTTTCATCCTTTTCGGAATAAAGTTCCACGGCTTTCTTTTCAGCTTCAGTGTAGAACTCTGTCTCAGCATCGACTGTTTTGCGCAGTTTTACAAGTTCCCTCAGAACCCGATAACTTGAAAAGCGCCTCGCGGTCAACCGCTGCAGGGGTTCTTTTGCTTTTACAACTTCAATTAAAATCATAATGACACTCTCCTTTTATTACTTGTTTTTTAACCATTCCGGTGTTTCGGGTGCGACACCAGTCTCTGTAACATCGAGCCAACTCTGATACCAGATTTCCAACTCTGCCTTTTCTTCCAGAGTGAGCTTCTCATACCAGAGCGCTCCGCGATTTATAACCGAGAAGCATTTTTCATTGCGTTGCAGACGCAGGTTTTCAAGCCGCCCATATTCGGCAAAGGCTTTTGCTTTTTGCTTGTATTCTTCCGTCTTTGTATATTCGTAGAAGAATAATGCGCCGTTATAGCCATTCACTATGTGGTAATTCTCACGATCCATCACTTTGCAGTTATCGTTAAACCGCTCGAATCCGTCCTCAATTATCTCTTCGTTTTCATTTTGAAGATAGTAAATCTTCATTTTTACCTCCCGAAAATTAAGCAATAAAACCCGTGTGGCAGCCCATTACTATCTACTACCACATAAACGGTTGTGCCAGAAATATAAATCCCGTAATTGGCTCTTTTATTTATTAAGTTGTTATCGCCATTAAGGTTGCTGCCCTCGCCGTTTGTGCTTTTTTCCTTCGGGATAACTATTGCCCCTGATACAGATGTTAAGCCATGAATACTACTCGAAATGGAAACACGTGAATCGTTAGAAACACTGCTGTTATAACTCCAAAAATAGAATTTATGCCCAACAAGGTCATAGGTTCTTCCCGTGTTTACGTCTCGCATTCGCCAAGAACCTGAATAGTAGCTGTCATAAACCAGCTCAGCAAGTTGGTAGTTTACAAACCTTAAATATGCACCCCATTCCTGAGAAGGCATATACGGCGATTTTGCATATTTTCTGCACAATCCCAAAATAAACGGAACTGCAGAACCGGTTGTATAGCCGCCATCGACATTATAGGAAGGCTCAGAAAATGCAGTAATACAGCCTTCAGCAACCGTTGTGCTGGAATAAGAACTTGTACTTAAGCGTTTTGAATAAGTCGGCGTTATCTTGATTCCGCAATAAACGCTCGAATTATATGATGATATTGATATGGCGCTATGCGATAAAGACCAGCCCCTTGAACCTGCCGATTCCTGATATCTGCTATAACAAGTATTCGCTCCAAGATAAGTCGTATAGTTCCCGCTTGTAATTTGAATTGAAGAACCGCCGCCTGCGTTCGTAAGGCTACTCGAATTTATAGTGAATCCACCTATCGTTCCACTTGTTGCCGTTATCGTCCCGGATATTTCCGCATTAGTCGCGTAGAGCTTACCCGCGGCAGTAACATAAAAAGTCCCCGCACCCAAGCCAATACCGTCCGTGCCTATATAGACACCTTCTGTTGAATTACTGTATGAAGTTTTGCTTTTGTAAATAGACGAGGTTGAAATCGTAAATCCGCCAATAGTTCCACTCGGCGCGGAGAGCTTTCCGCTGAAAACTGCTGTCGAAGCCTTATCTATTCTCAACCCCGGAAGGCTTATGTAATAGTTTCCATCGTTATAGTTCGCGCTGATATAATATGACTTGTCTCCACCGAAATACAGATAACCGTCAATCGTAAGATTTCCTATAGAGCCGCTGGTCGCATCGATTGCACCTACAACCGAGAGTCCAGAACTGGTTATCGACATTACCGCGGTTGCATTTGAATACACATAAAAGCCTGTGGATTTCAACACCCAGCCAAAGGCTGAAGCGCTGCTTCCATAGGTTTCATCAACCTTCTTCGAAACCTCCGCAGATATTTCGGTGGTAGTTTGCTTCAACGTTGAGACCGCTGCTTCCACCGAGACAAGTTTTCCTTCTGCCGTTGTAACTCTGGTAGTAACAGCGGAAACTGAACTCGTCAAACCATCAACGCTGCTTTCAAGCGAAGCCTGCTTTGTAGTTACGGTTTTAACACTTGTGGTAAGCGCACCAACATTGCCGGAAAGCACACCTACATCTGAAGCCAAATCATCTACTGCTGTCTGCGCCTGATTCGCCGTAGTTTGTGCTTTGTCTGCAGAAGCCTGTGCCTTATTCGCAGAAGTCTGTGCTTGGTTTGCGGAACTCTGTGCGTTATTTGCTTCCGTTTGAACCTTTTCGACTGCTTCCATTTTTGCATAGGCTTTTATGACCACCTCACCTGTATCCAAGTTCCAAAACGAAGAACCGTCAACGGAAGAAATCGTACCGGCTTTTATGATATTTGCCACCAGCGTTCCGGAAGAAATGAAATCTGCAACTATTCTGCCATCTGCGGTAATAGCCGTGTCATAGGGTCCATTGTACCCCTTACTTGAAAAGCCGAGACCGTTTACGTTCCAACGCCAAATGTTAACCGCATCTTCAATTTTCGGTGCATCCATAATCAACAGCTCATACGGTTGCCCTGTTTCCGCATTTGTATGGATTACCACATACCCGCCGGTCTGCCCAGTTATTAACTCAGTTGCACGGCGGATAGCCGAGTTAATAAGCATCGGCACCTTATTCGCGGACGCGTTTGCTTTTTCCATCACCTTTTCAAGCTCGGTTGTACTCTGCTCAATTGAACTCAGAAGACTTCCTTTTGCCGAACCGAGCGACACAGAGGTATACTTCTCTGAAAGAGTGTTATAAACAGTTTTGATAACTTTTGCCTTTGCTTTCACTCCCAGCACCGAATGTTTAATCGTTACCGTATCACAAAGTGAGAGCCGTTCCAAAACTGCCGTATATTCCGGTTGCTGCCAGAGAGGTTCGAAAGAGATGGTTATGTTAGGAACCGATGCTGCAAGTGAATGGTTCGAAATATACGAAAGCGCTTTATTCCGCAGCATATTTTCCGTGATTAGCGTTCCATCTTCAAATGACTCGGTTAAATCCAGAAATAAAGTTTTTGTATGCAGCAGCTCGGAACCTTCCACCGGGAGTAAGACCTCCGGAAGCGTTACCAATATTTGACCGTCTTCATCACTATCCATAAAAGCAAAGGGCAGCAACGAAGTATAGACCTCCGTGTCCTCGCTTTCATGATTAAATTTTGTCAGGTTTTTTCCGTATTCAATAACAACATCGGTGTGTTCCCCGCGCCCCTGGTGATGTTTGATTTCAAAGTTGTCCCATTCAAATTCGCCACCCCAAAGCGAAAGCACAGACCCTTCCTCTCCTCCCAAGCAAGCTCTGATGCTCTTGGGTTTATCCACAGAAAAGTCCTTTGCCACCGAATAGTCCGTCTGGAACGAGAAGTTGTGCGCCTGAGTCGCGTGTTGGAGGATATAATCCATAGCAAGCTGCGGCGTGGTTGACTTTTTCTCGAACGGTAGCACTCCAATACCTGAAAGGTCATAGGAAATGTGCTGCGCGTAAACCGTAATCGTTCCGTTGATAGGCAGCGAAATTTTATAAATTCGGAATGCCTGCGCCGCCTTGGTATCATTCGGCTTTGCCTTGATTATACGGTCCTTCAGGATTTCACTGTAAAGCCGCCCGCTTGAAGGGTAGGTTATTTTACACTCAAAAGTGCCGTTGCGCTCTTCTGTTACTTCACAAGTAAGAGCTTCAGTAAGAGCGCCAATGCCATAGGTACTGAAGTCGGTGGCATCGGCTTTGAATAAAATAGGAATCATAAGCACATCCACCTTGGAATAATTTCGATACTTGTTATTGCGCCTTCAAACGATACCTCGTTTCTACCGGGGTACAGAATAGGAAAACCATCCCCGCTCACGGTGTCATTCTTAGACTGCATATCGTGATAAAAGTTCATTTGCTCACTGTCCGCTTCTGTATATCCGTTTAAGGTTTTGAAGATCCAAATTTTATTCGAACCTTCCGACTGAATTATGAGCCTTCCTTCGCCCCTGCCGTTCACTTTTATGTACGGCTTTGCGTTAAACGGATACGGATTTATCATTGTAATGGAATTTGTGCTATCAATTTTCCGCTGTCCTTCCAACGAATACCTGAACGGATAGCAGGAAAATGTTATCGTAAAAGTACCAATCTTTCTGCACTGTTCACCAATGTCCAGCTTGTTGCTTATAACAGCTTTGCGAAAAAACAGTGTGTCGTAGCTGTCCGACAAAATGTGGTACCGGTCAGGCTGCGTATAAAGCCACGCTTTAATTGCAGTTAACTTTTTGCCCAACTCATCTATACTTTTTGCCGGCACAAAACAGGTATAAGAAACTGTCGCATTCGGAAACCTACCGCTCGGCACCAACAGCTCACCGTCCCTGCCAGGAATAGCAACACTGCTGATGTCGAACTTAGGTGCCGAATATATGCTCTTTGACTGTATGCGGACGCCCATATCCGCAGATGATATTCCATTGTATGTGAATTGTATCACGCGAACACTACTCCTTTTCTCTTCATAAAATTACCCGCCGTTTCCATAATTTCATTGGTTAGGTCGGATATATCTTCGCTTGAATAGTTGTTGAATTTATCGATGTTAAGCTGAATAGTGATGCTACCCGAAGCCCCTGCTGCCGTATCCCGAACGCCGTTTACAGTTTTGCTAACATCGAACTGCAACGGTTCTGAGCCTAAGTCGGCTGAAAGTTCATTGAATACGGAATTCAAATCCCGCGTCATATCCATTGCCGAATCCATAACTTCACCCGCAGACTCGTCAATACCGCCAGCCAAACCCTCCATCATCATGTCACCAATCCATGCCATCTTTTTAGACGGTGAGTGAATCCCGAAGAAATTCTTTATGCCGCTCCAGAGGTCTTTCGCCCAACTGCTAACTTTATCCCAAATCCAACCAGCAAGGCTCTTGATTCCTTCCCAAAGACCGCGCACCAAATTAGCGCCAATTTCAACGAATGAGCTTATACCTTGCGAGAAACCATCGACCAGCGCTTTTATGATTTGCGGAACCGCCTTCACAAGTTCTACGATGATTGTAGGAAGGTTCGCAATCAATGACATAAACAGTTGAATACCCGCTTGGATGAGTTGTGGAATTGAGCCGAGAATTGCTTCAATAATTCCGTTGATAATTTTCGGAATAGCTTCTACTATTGCTGTTATAATTTGCGGCAACGCTGCTACCAACGAAATCAAAAGTTGAATGCCTGCTTCAATCAGCAACGGAATCGCACCAATAACCGCATCGATTATACTCGATATAATCTTCGGAATTGCCTCTACTATTGTAACGATAATGTCAGGCAGCGCTGTAATAAGCGCGGTAAGCAATTTTATGCCAGCATCAATTATCAGCGGAATCGCATCCAATACCGCTTCAATTATTGCATTTATAATCTCAGGGAAGACTTCAACTATTGCCTGGATAATTTCTGGCAATGCAGCCACAAGTGAGGTCAAAAGCTGTATGCCTGCATCGATGATTTCCGGTATTGCACCGAGAATAAAAGAAACTATTGCTTTTATAATTTCCGGCAGCGCTTTAATGATTACAGGAATTGCGTCAAGTATTCCTTTTGCAACGCCTTTTATGAGTTCAAGCACCGCTTTCAAGATTGTAGGCAGATTGTTTATAAGCGTTTTCGCTACTTGCACAACTACCTGAACGATTGCGGGTATCAGCTTCGGAAGTGCCTGTGCTAACCCTGCGACAAGCGTTTCAATTACTTTCAACGCAACATCAATCAGCATCGGCAACTGGTCGATTATACCGTCCACCAAAGCCAATACCAACTGCAGCGCCCCGTCCGCTATCTGCGGAAGCGCGGAAATTAAGCCGTTTAATATCGTAAAGATTATCTGAGAAACGGCGGTGACTATCATAGGAAGGTTGTCTACTATCGCTTTACCGATTGAGCCAACCACCGAAACAATCAAGTCCAGAATTTGCGGTACATACTTCATCACGGTATTTAGTGCTTTCGGCAATATCTCGCTTATAACACTTGCCATCTTGCTGATATCACCGCCGCATTCCTGAATGCCGCGTGCGAAGTCTCCCAGAAGGTCAACCCCTGCGCCAGAAAGCTCGGTAAGTATCGGTAACAAAACAGTACCGAGAGAGTTTTTCGCAGCAGTCGCACCCGTGGTCAGTTTTTGAAGTTGGTCATCGTATGCGCCGTAAGCCGCAAGAGTATCGTCCGACAGGACATATCCTGCCTTTCGCGCTTCTTCCCCCAGCTCCGACATTCGGTCCGCACCTGCGACAATTAACGGATTGAGTTCTTGCGCGGACTTGCCAAGCACCTGCATTGCAATCGCATCTCGCTCGGTTTCATTCTCGATTTTCCCAAGCGCATCGATTAATTCCCAATACACAGTATCGCTATCGCGCAACTCTCCGTTCGCATCGACAACAGCAACACCAAGCTGCGCATACGCTTCTTCATATGCTTTCGAACCGTCTGCCGCCGACTTCATTGATTTGATGTTTTTTGCCATCGACTTCGTCAACGTTTCAACCGAAACATCTACGAGTTCGGCGGCATACATGTACTCTTGAAGTTTGTCTGTTGCAATGCCGGTTACGGTTGATTCGGTGAGAACGTTATCTGCATACGCCGCGCCTTCCTTCGTCATATCCACCAATGCTTTACCCGCGGCGATGGCGGCAGCAGAAACGGCAGCGAACGCAGCAGTGATAGCCCCAGCTACACCTTTGCATACACTGCCGAGAGCTTCCATCTTGGGCGAGGATTTTTCGGCTTGTTTGCCTGCATCCTCAATTTCATCACCCATTTTATCGGCTGACTTCTTCGCATCATCCATTCCCGAACTGGTGGACTTAAGAGCTGTTTGGTTTTGTTTAAGCTCTTTTTCCATTCCGTTAAGTTCGGCTTGTGCATTGTTTAACTGAACTTGCCAAGCCTGAGTTCGTTTGTCCGTTTCACCAAAGGACGATGCCGCGCTTGAAAGCGCGGAGCGCAATGTTTCAATTTTTGATTTTTGCGCTTCGATAGACTTTTCCAGAACTTCGTTCCGAGCCGTAAGCGCAGCAACCGACTGGTCATTTTTATCGAACTGCGAATCAACCAGCTTCATTTCGGAGCCAAGCACCTTAAATGACTGATTGATTTCCGACAGCGCTTTCTTGAATTCTTTCTCGCCTTCAAGCCCTATCTTCAATCCGAAATTATCTGCCATTTTGCTTGCCTCCTTGTTTTTTTTGCATAAGAAAAGCACCTACCCTTGGGGATAGATGCTCTTCTAATATTTTTAATAAATTACAAAATCAATATTTTAATCTGATGTAATACACTGAACGCCCTATACCTTTACGTTCAATATCGCCTTCACTTATAAGCTCACGGAACGCAGCTTCAATAGAGCTTACACTTAATGTTGGACACAATTCTTTTATTTCCTGTTTAGTAAATTTGCCTATCTTGCATTGTATTGCTTTACGTACCATTTCTTTCGCAGGAATTTTTTCACTTACAATTTCCATTCGCTGTTCAAAATCTCGATAAGCTGAAACTATTATACCCAGCAAGTATTTTACAAACGGCAACGGATTATCGCAATTATCATGCCAACCATCCTGGCTTGCTTGGAGTGCGTCATAATATAAATCCTTGTGCTTCGCAATTTTTGCTTCCAAGGAAATGTATTTCCCGACATAAAACCCTGAACGATACAAAAGTAATGTTGTTAAAAGTCGAGACATCCTTCCATTACCGTCAAGAAACGGGTGAATACACAAAAAATCATGAATAAAAATAGGTATGAGTATGAGCGGGTCAACGTCTCCACTTCCCAATGTCCTATTAAATTCTTCACACAGCGTTTGCATTGCTATCGGTGTTTCAAACGGTGAAAGTGGCGTAAACAATGTGTACGTCCTTCCATTGCTGTCTGTTGCGCTTATATAATTTTGAACATTCTTATATTTTCCGTCCATTCCGGTTTCAGCGTGGCTTAAAAGAATTTTATGCAATTGTAAAATAAAATTCGGCGTTATCGGTATCGACTCAAAATTCTCATGAATAATATTTAGTGCATCCCTATAACCTGCTATTTCCTTTTCATCGCGGTTTCTCGGCGTGGTTTTATCCTGAACAAGCTGTTTTAATCTCGTATTTGTTGTTCTTATGCCTTCAATTTCATTTGATGCTTCAGTACTCTGCACCTTTGCAATTTCGACAAGTACATCAAGATCCGCAGGTTTCTGTTTTAAATAAAGTTCTTGCTTCCCTTTTTCCTGATAAATCTGAGCAATATACCCCAAAATTTCAGAATCCCACTGCTTGTTTTTTAATCCTGCATAGCAAAACTCTTTCATACGATACTCCTTTACCCTTAAATAATAGCATATTTTAAGGGCAAAGTCAATTACTTATGCGAAAATCAAAAGCTATTTATGTATCGTTTTTGTCTATTTATGTCATATACCATCTGGGATAATATCGTCGATGAAGACCTCCACCTTCGCTTTACTTATCCCGTGGAACTGTTTATGACATTCCCACAAATCCAGCAGTAAGCCGAAAGGCATCAGCCAAATTTCGTCTTGCGTTAAGTGCAAATGCGCTAACCCGTAATAAAGCAGACGGGTAAACAACTCGTCATCGTTTACCCGCCCACTGCGTTTTTTGATTCTTCACTCTCCACGTTGCGCTTTGTTCCTTTAAATAAACATTCCGTAATTGCATCCTTGTAGGTTGCCAAATCTGTGGGAATAGTTAAAAGTTCTACCTCCTCCGCTGTAAGAAGCGGCTTTTCGCTTCCCTTATTGCGAAGGTTGAAAATCTGAACCGACTGGTTTGCAAGCGTAACTATAAGCCATACAACTTCGTCAAGTGCCTGCTCGAAGTTCTCGCTCTTCATCAGCTTTTCGCCAAGGTTCTCTAAACCGCCGTAACGACTTGCGATTGCCTTTGTTGCTCTGGTTGTAAGGATGAGTTCATAATCCTTGCCTCCTATGTTAATACTTACTGCTCTCTCATCCATCAGTTGCCTCCTCCGCCACTATGACTGCGCGTGGTTGTAGTAGATGTATTGTCTGTCTCTTCCTCATCGTTTCTTTCCGGTTCGGGTATTCCGCCGAGACCCAGAGGAACATCCGTATCATCTATCTCTACCGATACCCGTTCAGGCTCATCGATATAACCGCCGCTACCTAAGTTATCCATTTCAGTTGTCGTTTCCGTACCGCCATTCTCATTGGCTTTGGCTTCGTAATGTGCGGCTTCTTCGCTGCTTGCTTCGCTGTCTGTCGTGGATGTTTCATAACTCGGTTCATACACCTCGTCATACCATTTGTTAATAACCACAGCATTCTCGCTCGTTTCCGTAACCTCCGCTTTCCAGGGATGGTTTTTATTTCCGTCAAGTTTATTCCTGCGGAAAATGCTGCCTTCGATGGTCGGTGTCTGGAACGAAATTGAATCGCCCTTGGTTGCCAGGTTCGTGGCGGGAACACCGAACAGAACTCTGTACAACCAGTAATACTTGTACTTACCGTTCGCTTTCTTCGCTCTGAAACCGATAGCCACATACTTCGAAGTATCTTCCGAACCCGAAACAAGCACACCGTTTTTATCGAGCTTTGCACCGACAAGGTCTGCCGCTACTACGTGACCTATATCGTCAACGCCAAGCGAGAGCGTTCCACCTTTAAATTCCTTGACCGCCTCCGCTTGACCGTCATCCGCGTACAGCGTTGCTTCATTAAGTTCAACCGACAAATCTGCCGAGATTGCCTTTGCGAGTTGCTTCGGTTTTCCGTAGGCTTCGTTGCCGTTTTCATCTTCGGTAATATCGGCATAAAAGAGTTTGTCAAGTCCAATTGTTGCCATAATTTTTAATCCTCCAATTCGTAGTTTTTTTGAACATCAATGGAATAACCATGATAGTTCGTTTCGGTATCAAAACCGAGATACCTTCGGTCCGTAACAGTGAAGTCCGCTTTCAAAAGCGCACTTGTAATACGGCGTTTTAACCGGGTATAGTTCGATACGGTAAAAATGGAAATACGCGCTTCGGAAACCTCGGTCCCCGGCGCATTATCTGCGTGAAGTGCGAAGTTATCCGAAAGAGGTGTTACCACCAAATACTCACCAGGTGCTTTGCCGGTAAATATCCCCGTTTCGATAGGTACCTTAACTTTCCCAAGCACGGAGTGCAATTCTTCGAGTATACTCATAGCTTTTTAATCTCCTGGTCCAAAGTGTCCGTCATTTTTTGCACCACAGCACCTTTACAGGCGTTTGTGGCGGGTTTAAGGAAAGGCTTGGGCGGTTGCCCCACCCGTCCGTATTCGAGGATGTTGGCGATTTTAGCGTTGCTCTCGCCGCCTTTACGCGGTTCCGAAAAACCCAGCTTTATGTTGCTGTTTCCGTTACGATCCTGTCGCACGCCGGTAAGTCCTAACGCGGAAGCAAGCTCACCTGTGGACCTGCTTTTAACCTTTGTATCTTTGCCAACGACTGCCTGTAAATTACTCTTCGTTTTAGAAAGAATTATCTCGCCACCAGCCTTCAATGCTTTTTCCGCAATCTCATCTGTCCGGCTTCCGAGCTTCGAAAGTTTCATCAGGAAATCGTCTGGCATTTTTATCGTTGTCTTAGCCATTCATCTCCCTCGCTCACCTTTGCAAGTATCTCGGTGTACATGCCCTTGCCTTTCACATCTTCAACGGACACTATCTCGTACCGCTTTCCTTCACATACGATAAAATCGTGCGTGGTAATCTTTACGCGAGGAATGCGCCTGAACCGGAAAAGGTCAGTTGCAACGGAAAAAGATGCAAGGTTCGCCCAACGTTCTGAGCCGTGCTTTCCTTCCTGATAAACCCGGACTGATGCGAGAATATGCTCTCCCTGTTTTACAAACCCTTCTTTATCTTTAAACTTGTGCGTGCGGACTATTTCCGCAAACTTATTCATTTTTCCGTAGCTCATTTCAAACCTTCCACTCTCGGTCCAACCTTAAAAGCAGATTGACTGTGTTCCATACTTGCTGCCCCGCCTGAACATTGTCCCCGAAGAAACCGCCTGTCGAGCCATCCCTACTTTCGTAGAAATGGCTGGCAAGCATTATTACCGCCTGCTCGGTTGAAGCAGACATTACGTTTTCCCGATAGTACCCGTCTTGAATATGCTGGTATTTTTCAGCGTAGGAAACGGCGGCAGCAATGTAGCCTTCCAAGAGCTTATCGTCTTCGTCATGCGCAAGGATTAAGTTCCCTTTAACTTTCTCTAACAGGTTATTCATCACTGCCGCGCTCCTTTTTAAATTACGCCTTCGCCGCAGCCTTGTGCTGAAGCACCTTGATTGCTTCGGGAAGGATGAGTTTGCCGTCCACGCGCTTGGTTGCGAGGAAACCTACCTGACCGGTTTCCGCATAACGCTCGTTCAAACGCTTAAACGATACGCCCTGACGGTCTCCTATCCAGTAATACGAAAAATCACCGAACGCAATCGTCTTTGCACCCGCCGCCGCTTCCGGCGCGAAAGGCGTAGTGAAGATGCGCTTACCGAGAATGGTATCGAACTCACCGTCACGCAATGCGGGCTGCCACAGGTACTGACCGTTGGAGTCCTTGAGCTTGCGGATGATTTTAACCGTGGAATCGTTAAGAATCCAGATTGCGTTTTTGCGATAGGGTGCCTTAAGCGAATAGAACAGGTCGATGAGTTCGTCCGCCGTGATGGTGTTCGCCGCAGCCGCCGTTACGCCGATTTCTGCGCCTCCTGTGGCGTTGAAAATGCCGGTAGGCTTACCAGTGCCATTGCCTGTGAGAAACGCCTCTTCTTCCGCGTTACCGATTCTACGCGCGAATTCGCTCGTGAAATAGGATTCGAGGTTGAACGCCGAGTCCGAAAGAAGTTCTTCGGAAACTTTGATGAGGGTTCCGACCTTGTGTGCGCCGATGAGCTGCTGTCCGAAGACATCATCGCTCTCGGTAATCGAGCCGGCTTCGTCAATCCAAGATGCGGTGCCGCGCTGCGATACCACGGGGATTTTGTGTGCGCCGCTCGAAGTGGTAAAGATGTGCGCGAACTTACGGATGATATTTTCATCGTTCAATGCCGTAATGAGAGTGTTCTCAAATTCGTCCGGAACAAGGAAGCCACCCTCGGTATCCGAGCCGATGCTCAGTGCATTTCTTACTTCGATGCTGTCGCGCCTTCTTGCGTGGTCCCAGAATGCTCTCTTGTACGCATCCGTTGCCCTGCCGGTTTTCATGTCCGCCTTGGGCGCTTCGGGTTTCGCCGTAAGAGGCGCGTTTACGGGTTTGTTGAGTTCGTTTTCAAGAGCCTCTGCTCTTTCCATACGGGCGATTTCTTTGCCCAGTGCGCTGATGTCGTTTTCCATGCGCGTGTAGATTGCATCGTCCTCTGCCGAGAGCGTGCCATCACCGGTTCTGTGCGAGTCAAGGAATGCCTTTGCGGATTCCCATGCTTTTGCGCGTTTTTCACGCAGTTCCAAAATAGTCATTTTTTATTCCTCCAATTTTAATATTTCATAAGGTTGAGCCGTTCCATTAGCTCGTCAACGGAACGCCCGGTTTTCGAGGGCTGCTTACCCTCAGCCGCTTCCGGCACCTCCGGTTCTTTCGGAGCTTTGGTTTTTGCCTTGGCGGTTATCTTGTTGAAAAGCTGCGTTTCCACCGCTCTGCCGGAAAAGGCATACGCAGGCACATCCACTGCCAGCTTTTCGTCCGTCAGGATGTCATCCGCGAACCCAAGCTCTATCGCTTTATTTGCGTTCATCCAGGTTTCCGCATCCATAAGGTGCGAGAGTTTTGCGCGGGACTGGTTGGTCTTGATTTCGTAGGCGTTTATGATACTTTCCTTTACTTCGTCCAGCATTTCAATTGCCTTCTTCATATCCTCGTGGTCACCGAACGCCGCCGTTGCAGGATTGTGAATCATAATTAACGCCGTAGGTGCCATAAGAACCTTGGTTCCCGCCATTGCGATTACCGATGCCGCCGATGCCGCGATACCGTCTATCTTCACGGTTACGTTGCCCTTGTAATCCATAAGCATCGAATAAATCTGGCTTGCTGCAATGCAGTCACCGCCAGGCGAGTTAATCCAAACAGTGATGTCCCCTTCGCCTGCGTTCAGTTCATCTCTGAACATCTGCGGGGTGACATCATCATCGAACCAGCTCTCTTCCGCAATCGTGCCGTAGAGTTCAAGAACTCTTTCGGCGGGTTTTCCGTCCGCTTCCGCTTGATTTTTCCACGTCCAGAACTTCCTCGCTTGTGCTTTCTTCATTGTCTGTTTTGTCCTCCTTTCCTTTTTCTGCATAAGCACCCGCCTTATTTAACGGGAGCATGTTGCCGTTGATTAAATACAAATCGCCGCCCTCCTCTGCGGGAATGCGGTCCAAGTTTTCAAGTTCGCGGATATCGTTTGCAGACATCCACCCGTTCTGTCGCGCGGTTGCGTAGCCGGTCATACGGCTTTGATAATCACCGCGAAGCAACCCCTCAAGGTTGAACTTGAAAAAGTATGTGGGTTTCTCTGTTGCGGATAGCAGCGCTCTTGAAAGCGCCTGTTCCCAACGCACCACCCACGGTTCAAGGGTGTACTTTACAAATTCCAGCGACTGCTGCTCAATATTGGAAAAGCTCGATTTCTCAAGGTCCCCAACCATATGCGGAGGAACTCTGAAAATTCGAGCTATTTCGTTAATTTGAAATTTCCGAGTTTCAAGGAATTGCGCCTGTTCTGGTGAGATAGATATCGGGGTGTATTTCATCCCCTCTTCTAACACTGCCACCTTTCCGGAATTTGCTGAGCCGCCAAAAGTTGAGTTCCAACTGTCGCGCACTTTAGCCGGGTCTTTTATGGTTCCGGGATGCTCCAGAACCCCGCTCGGCGCAGCACCGTTTGCGAAGAACTTCGCACCGAATTCCTCGCACGCGATTGCCATGCCGATTGCGTTTTTCGCCATAGCTATAGGGCTATATCCCACCAAACCGTCAAAGCCAAGTCCGGGAATGTGTAACACATCGCTTGGTTTCAAGATTACGGTGTTTCCCGTCATCGTAGCCGCTTCCTCATTCGCCCGCGAATATGTGTAATATAACTGCCCTTTTTCGTCTCGGTCCACGCTCATCTTATTAGGCATCAACGGGTACAAAGCAATAACCTCACCCTTGCCATTTCGGATGATTTGCGCGTAAGCATTACCCCAAAGCAGCAGGTGAGTCATCAAGGTTTCCCTGAAAACGAAACTCGTCATTTCCGGATTAGGCTCATCATGCAAAAGTCGGTAGAGGTTTGTGTCAACCGCTTGTTCCTTTCCACCACCTTCCTTATAGCGGTAAAGGTGCAAAGGCAAACCCGCAATTGCCTCCGAAAGTATTCTCACGCAAGCATATACTGCGGTCATTTGCATTGAGGAACGTTCAGTTACCGACTTCCCGCTCGTAGAACCACCCATCAGAAACGAGAAGCTGCTACCTACCGTTTTATTCTGGGGTTTATCTCTCGCCCGAAATAATCGTGAAAATATACCCATTGCCTACCTCCTATAAAAACAAAATGCCCCGGCTGTCGTACACAGACTCCGAAGCATCGTTACCGCACCTTATTGCGCGGTCCAGCGCCATAACAGTAGCCACAGCACCGTCTATTTTTTCAGTTGATTTTTCTTTATCCATTTTTATGTTTCCTGCCGGATCGGTTCTCGCACACACGTTATCCATCATCCAGTGAAGCACCGGGTGTCCGCTATGCGCAATCTTCTGTTCCAGAACCAGCTTCATCAGCTCTTTCGTAGGTGGGGACATATCTTTAAACCCCTGCCCAAAAGGAACCACCGTGAAACCCATTCCTTCCAGGTTTTGAACCATCTGCACTGCACCCCAACGGTCGAAGGCAATCTCGCGGATATTAAATCGCTCACCCAGCCGCTCGATAAATTTTTCAATGTAGCCGTAATGCACAACGTTACCTTCGGTAGTTTCCAGAAAGCCCTGCCGCTCCCAAATGTCATACGGAACGTGGTCCTTATTTACGCGCGTAGTTATGTTGTCCTCCGGTATCCAGAAATACGGAAGAACGATGTACCGGTCATCGTCATCGGTAGGCGGGAACACCAGCACAAACGCCGTAATATCCGAAGTCGAAGATAGGTCCAGCCCGCCGTAGCAAACCCGACCTTCAAGCTCGTCTTCATCAATTACCGCTTTGCACTTTTCCCATTTATCCATCGGCATCCAGCGCACCGCTTGCTTTACCCATTGGTTCAAGCGAAGCTGCCGAAATGAGTTTTCTTCTGCCGGGTTTTGCTTTGCCGAATTGCAAGCTGCCTGCACCTTATCAAACCCCACAGTAATTCCGAGAGATGGATTCGCCTTCTTCCACACCTTCGGATCGGTCCAATCGTCATCTTCTTCTGCACCGTAAATAACCGGGTAGAAGGTTGTATCGTGCTTCCTTCCCGCCAGGATATCCTTTGCCTTTTGATGCGTTTCATAGCAGATGGAATGTGTATCGGTTCCGGCTGTGGTGATCAAAAAGTAAAGCGGCTGCATTCTCGCATCACCTGAGCCTTTGGTCATAACATCAAACAGCTTCCGGTTGGGTTGCGTGTGCAGTTCGTCAAACACCACGCCGTGTATATTAAAGCCGTGTTTACTGTAGGCTTCTGCTGACAACACCTGATAGAAACTGTTCGTAGGCAGGTAAACAATACGCTTTGTTGCCGCCAGAATTTTTACTCGCCGGTTGAGCGCCGGACACATACGAACCATATCCGCCGCCACTTCAAAAACAATGCTGGCTTGCTGCCGGTCCGCTGCGCAGCCATAAACCTCTGCACGTTCTTCGAAATCACCGCAGGTAAGTAAAAGCGCGACCGCCGCCGCCAACTCCGACTTGCCCTGCTTCTTCGGAATTTCAATGTATGCCGTGTTGAATTGTCGATACCCATTCGGTTTAATAACTCCAAAAACATCACGGATTATCTGTTCCTGCCAATCTATAAGTTCAAACGGCTTCCCCGCCCACGTTCCTTTTGTGTGGCACAGGCACTCTATGAAATTTACAGCGTAATCCGCCGCCGCTTTATCATAGTGCGAGTCCTTTGCCATGAACTTGGTCGGTACGTACTTTTTCAGTTTTCGCAACTTCTCACCTCCTTTTTTCGGCAATAAAAAAAGACCTCTAAAGGTCCTATACGAGCAACAGCCCCATCGGGAGCTGCTGGTTGTTTTCAGTTTTATTTTTTTATCAATCCAATTCCAGGATTGTTATGTTCAGGTTAAACTCGGCTTGCCTTCGGTTAACCACATTTCTGGTATCGTAATAGTAGGTAGGAAAGTCCTGCGCCAACCCGGTCCATTGCAATTCGCCCTTTTCAACGATTGCGACCTTCTGGTCTTTCAGCTCTTTCAAAACATCCGTAAGTTTTTCCATTGCCGTACCTCCTATCAACCGAAGTTCCGAAGTACCCATTCAAGCGCCGCCTTCGCGCCTTTCGTCTTGGGTTCGATGTCCCAGCCCCTGTCATAGTTTACAACCTCGCGCCCCGTTCCTTCATTGGTAATGGTCAGCTTGGAAATCCTGCCGCCATCAATTCCGAATTCTGAGCATTCCTCGTGGCGCTTAACCCAGAAGTGGAATGTCCCGCCCGCGATTTGAAGTCTGCCATCCTTCCTGAGAACCCCGACCTCCGGCTGTACTTCCTTGTATGCGGGAACGTAGCAGCATAGCTGTTTTCCGTTTCTCACCATGCGAAGCGAGAAAGGGGATGTCATTCCGTTAAACTCGCCGCAGCAGGCTCCGATGGAAATCAATTCATCGTTGCCATGCGCTTCCGCTATCTTCTGTAGGCTTGCAATGTACTCGTTTAAGGTTATTGGCTTTCTCATGCTTTCGCCCCCTTTCTTTCTGCATCGAATGCGGCTTGAATTTTTTCAACCGCTGTTGCGCAAGCCTGCGCTGCTTTGATTGCTTTTCCTTCGCCAAGTTCTGCAAGCTCGAAAGCCTCGCGTTCCTTCTTGGTTAATCTGTGCTTGGAAAGTTCCCAAAGTTCATCGTGCGCTTTCATTGCCGCTTCCGCGTTCATTTGCGCTTCGTCCGCCCTGTTCCAAGCTCTGCCGGCTTCACCCGCGTCCGCCAAGGCAATCGCGTCTGCTGCGCGGTTGCAAGCCGTTGTGCCGTAAATTTCGCATGCTTCTCTTGCTGCTTCTCTCGTTTCATAAATCTTCGCCATTTTTCTTTCCTCCTTAACCTACCAGGCTGAGCATTCCGTTCTTGGAAGTTGTGTAGGAAATCTTGCATCCGATTCTGGCTGCCGAGTAAATCAAAAGGTCAAGTGCCATTTTGTAATCGGCGCAAGCTGCTTTGTCTCCGTACTTCTTGTAATGGTTGTGGTCCCTTACTAAAATTTCTGCTTTTTCCCTTGCGTATGCTTCTGTCATGGTGGTGTCTCCTTTGCTTTTTGTAGGTGTATATTAACTCTAAAAAAGATATATATCCAGCGATTTGAGGCACTATTTTGAAGATTTATTTATTTATTTTTACGATAAAAACCACCCCCGAAAAGGTGGTTTTCTGCGGCATATTCAGGGGGCAATTAATCATTTATACTCTTTTACCAGAACCCTGATGTGCAGCCTTTGGATGTTGTATCCTCCGGCAAGTATGCTCTCGATTTCTGCCCTGCCTTCCTTGCCAATTACGATGCCGTTCAGGACCGTGAACCCTTGTGTGCCTTGCGTAGCTCTGATGTTCGCCCAGCTCGTTATTTCGCCGGTTATTGCCTGAACCCTTCGTACCAGGTCAAAGATTAAAAATTCCGCATCACGAATGTTGCTCTTGTGAATCTGTTCATCCGACTGTTCTGCGAACCTGGTGTCTGCGTACTTGTATTTCTTCCGGAATGCATCCCACTCCATTTCACGGCGGTCTTTCCAATACCTCGCTTTACGTTCCAGGTCCCAAGCATCCCACCGGGCAACCAGCTCGTCTCGGAGCTTCTTCAGCACCTCCGGTATTTCCCGAAGCACCGCTTCCTGTTCAAGCTCGCCCGTTAGCTGCTTTTCGTACTTTTTCAACGTTAGCTCTGTTTCTTCAATCTCACGCTTTCCCCTTTGGATGTCTTCCTTCAGGTACTTAATATCGCACATCAGCCACATCGCTTCGGTGTTTCCAGTGCTACGAACATCGTCAACTGTTTTGCTGTCCGGGTCTGCAACTCCGAGCTTTATGAGCTTCTGCTTCTTCTTTTCAATTATGTTTAGCTTCTTCTCAATGGTTCCCTGCATGGTTGCGATTTTCTTCTGCGCGTTCGCAATACGCTCTTTCAAGGTTTCTACGGTCATACCTTCCTCCTTAGTGGGCTTGCTGCCCGATTTGGTATGTGTATATTCGCTCTAAAACGAATAATTATCAAGCGTATTTGCGAAGAATTATAAAGAAATATTTATTTATCTTTGCGGGAAATTTTGATGGATTACATCGATGATTTTGTCCTGTTCTTCCACGCTGATTCCCATTGAAATCAGCGCCTCTCGCGTACCGCAATCCGGGCAAATAGCCGTAGCGTTATCCTCTCTGGACAGCGCCGGTCTTCCGCGGTATTCATTTCCGCATTTCGGGCAAATTCGTAACGTTTTTTCAGGTGTTTCCATTTTACATACCTCCTACGCTTGCTTTGATTGCTGCGCGTAAATATTTTTTATCAAATCCGAAATCATCATAGCCGTTTTTGCATACCTCCACATAGAAATTGGATGGTATCCCAAGCGGACGGTCCTCATGCATGATGTAAACGAATGCTTCAATTTCCTGCTGTGTTTCCTTCAGGGTAACCTTAACTTTTCTCTTGTAGTAGAAGGAAGGATACCCTTCGTAAATGTCTAACCGATGCTCGTGGAAGCGGTCAACTTCCCAAACTCCTACCGGGACCACCGCACCTTTCTTCTGTTCAATCGTCAGGTAGGAACCCGTCCTGCTGCCTTTGAACAGGAGCTGGTATCCTTTGATTTCTGCGGTCCCAACCGGAACCGCACCTGGGCATCGCATCTGCATCTGCCCTTTATTTAAGTTGCTGCCGTATGCCAAATAATACTTTTTCATTACCGTCTACCTCCTTACGCTACTCTTCCGTTGCGGAAGGCTGCATCCCCTGAAAGGCGCTTCGTTAAGAACTCTCTTGCGGTTTTAAATTCCTCGCCTATGAAGCCGAGTCTAAGCAACCAGGTTCTCATCGCGTATTTCGGGTTCTCGTGCTGCTGGGGTTTGCTGCTTGCGGTTCTCAGCTCTTTTGCGAGTTGTGAAAGCGCCAGGCAAAGCTGAATGTAGCTCTTGAGCTGTCCGGCGTGAAGCCCATTCTGCTTGCCGTTTGCAGGTGCATCAAATTGGAAAAGTCTGAATTCAATCGTGCCTTTTGTGAAGGTTGCGTGGTAGTTCAGCATGTGGTAGCGGCTATCGTTATAATGGTCGGTTCTGCCCCAGGTTGCATTGTGGCTCTTGTACCAGATGTCTGCGAAGGCTGCCATCGTGGTGGGCTTCTTGCGATTTACTTCGGTAAGGAAGCGGGTATCAACCGTTCTGCAATAGCTTCTGATTCTGGAGCTTGAAATGTTGAGCGCTTCGGAAAGCAGGCTCTCGTGGCTTGCCATTATGTTCGCCAGGGTTCGGAGCGTTTGAGGCGTGTGTCCATTCGCACCAATGTGGATGTGAACTCCGCAGCCGCGGGTTGAGTCGCTCTTCGCGCCGTTCTTGCGAAGAATTCTAATGATTTCCTGCAAGGTGTCCATGTCCGCGTAGGTCAGGATCGGCGTTACCATTTCGCATTTTTCTTCGTCCGGTCCGGCGATGCTTCCGTCTCTCTGGAATTTCCAAACCCTGCCTTGCTGGTCTTTGCAAGCCCAGGAGCTGTATCCGTATTCGCGGGCTGCGTACCAGGCTGTCGTGCCGAAATACTCGGCTATCTTCTTTGCTGCCTTCTCGCGGCTGATGCTGTTCATTTCAACTTCAACCCCGATGGTCTGTTCCTTCATTTTGCTGATTTGCTGTTCGATGTTTGCTTTCATTTTTAATCCTCCGTGGGCTGCTGCCCTTCGTTTTTTGTACGTGTATATTCGCTCTAAAACACACATATATCAAGCGATAATCGAAGAATTTTTAAATATAAATTTATATTTATTTTCGCAAATTCTCTTGACTTTCAGCACCTTTTATGAACCAGAATTTAAGCCTCGCTTTCCTCATTTTTTACCTGATACAAAACCAGAACGCCTTCCTCTTCCATAAGGTTATACCTTCCTTCGTAGCACCGTGCAATCTCTGCCGGGCAGCGGAAGTTGGGACCTTTCCCCACCTTGATTTGCTTTGCGTTTTTATCCTTTCGAAGTGCCAGGATATGTTGCGATTTATCTTCGCCCCACCTTAACCCAACTCCATCAAGATTAAATCGCGCTCTTGCGGTCTTGCTTACATAAACGCCACCGCAGGAATAAATCACAATGTCAGATTTCGCTCTGCCGCTTCCGGCTTCGAAATGAAAATTGAACTTCCCCATCAGCACACCAGCCTTTCAGTCCACTCTTTCGCAGTGGTCCTCGCCGTATACTACGCCAAGCGTGGAACCGTTGTCCCACGCAACGTGAATGGTCCCGATGTCATCAACCGACATCACCGTTCCCAGTGTTCCAATAGGCGGCGCAAACCTGTCAGACATTGCCGTGAGCCTTACCCGTGCGCCTTCAGGAAATCTTTCCCTCAGCCTTTTCAAAGTTTCTTCGTTGAAATGCATAGAATGCCTCCTTTGTTTTTTTGGTACACGCATATTAGCTCTAACCGGAAATAATATCCACTGAATTTTGCCGATAATGAAAAACTTTTTTTGCTTTTTTCTTTTTTTTACATTGTTACTTTTTTAATTTGTTAATGCGGGTTTTCAACTCCTCGAAGAAAGCCCGGCTTGTTATTTTTTTCCTGCTTGCTCCCATTCTTCTTCAAGCCGGAAGCGGACCTCAAGTTCCACAACAGAATAGTCCGCCCGGAACTTGCGCCAAGTACAACTGTCCCAATATTTCAGCTTTGCCCAGAGTTCAGGGAAGAACCGGTAAAGTTTACGAAGTTCGGAAAGGCTCTGCAAAGGGCAGCACCAGCAAGATACCCGCTTGAAATATTGATACAGACCGCCCCAGTCAAAACCATGATCATAGCAATACTGCAGGCATTGAGCTTCGGTTATACCCCACTCAACCAGCGGGTGCCGGCAGTTCTCACGTTGGTTTGCTTTCCGTTCCAGGCGGTAGCCCTCATCCGCTGCCAACCCAACATACTCTATGAGGTCATAGTCCTTTCGCAAGTTGCTCAGGAACTTTTCACGAGGGTGGTCTTTCAGCTTAGATGTACACCACCGCATCTTGGGACCTGCCCAACCATAGCCGTTGTGTCCTTCACTGTATTGCTCGATGAAGGTTTGACTTCTTCCCCCTGCGATTTTATGGTCTTTAAATAGGTACTCGAAATCCTTATCGGCACGCACTCGCGTTATAGGTCTGCCTATATACTTTTCGAGCTTTTCCAGGTGTTCGTACATTCCCGGAAATTCCAAGCCGGTATCGCAAAAGAGGATGCAGTCAATCTGCATCCCCTTTTCAAGCATCATTAAGAGCATAGCCGTTGAGTCCTTCCCACCCGAAAGACTTACGATATGATATTCAGGCTTATTCAACTTTGGTTTCCAGCTCCTTTACAAGTTCGGAATAAGGTATTTGCTTTTCGCTGCGCACACAATAAACTCCCTCTGCATCGCCGGTGTCCTCCACATAGCGGCGAAGGATAACCGATGCGTACTTCGGATCGAGTTCCATCGTATAGCAAATGCGGTTCATTGCTTCGCAAGCCATAAGCGTGGAACCACTCCCGCCGAAGGTATCCACCACGATTGCGTTTTCCTGCGATGAGTTCCCAAGAGGATAACTCAGCAGGTCGAGCGGCTTACTGGTAGGATGGTTCTCGTTGCGCTTAGGCTTTTTAAAGTTCCAGATGGTTGTTTGTTTGCGGTCGGAATACCAGCTATGCTTGCCGTTTTTCAGGAAGCCGTAAAGAACCGGCTCGTGCTGCCACTGATAATCGCTCCGTCCCAGAACCAGGCTGTCCTTTACCCAGATGCAGCATCCGGCAAGGTGGAATCCGGCATCGATAAACGCCTGACGGAAGTTTAAACCTTCGGTGTCGGCGTGGAATACATAAGCGGAACCGCCCTGTTCCAAATGCGCCGCCATATTGACGAAGGCGCTTTTCAGGAACTCATAGAACTCCTCGTTCTTCATGCTGTCATTCTTGATTGTAAGTCCGCTCTTGCTTTTGAAAGATACACCGTAGGGCGGGTCTGTAAGAATGAGGTTTGCGCGTTTACCATCCATAAGTTTGGCAACGTGGTCCGGGTTAGTAGCATCACCGCAGATGAGACGGTGCTTGCCCACAACCCAGACATCATCTTCCTCAACGAAAGAGGCTTTTTCGAGGGCGGCGGTTAAGTCGAAATCGTCATCTTCAACCTTGCCCGAATCAGTCTTGAACAGGTCCGCGATTTCCTTATCGTCAAACCCGGTCAACCCGACATCGAAGTCCGCACCTTGCAAGGCTTCAATTTCGACGCGCAAAAGTTCTTCATCCCACCCGGCATCCATTGCCATACGGTTATCTGCCAGGATATATGCTTTCTTTTGTGCTTCGGTGAGGTGGTCAACGAATACGCACGGAACTTCCGCGATACCTTCCTCCCTCGCCGCCATAACGCGCCCGTGTCCGGCAATGATGCCGAACTCCCGGTCTATAATCACGGGATTAATAAACCCGAACTCGCGCAAGCTGGCGCGGAGTTTGTTAATCTGTTCCGGCGAGTGGGTACGGGCGTTATTCACATAAGGTACCAGCTTTGAAATTGATACCAACTGAAAATCTGTAGTTGTCTTCGCCATTATAAAAGTGCCTCCCGGTAATGGCAGCCCTCTGCCAACTTTTCATAGTCTTTTTCTGCAAGGCAAAGTTTGTTGATGATTCCGCGCGGGGTGAGCGGGTAGTTCTCGCGCACCTCGTCCGCAAGGTCCAAGTCTCTATCGTTTTTCACACAAACGGAAATGGGCTGAGCAACGCCGATAGCATAACCGAGCTGGACTTCGCACCACTTCAGGTCGTGTACTTCAAGCAAGTGGCAAGCTATCCACCGCGCCATATACGATGCCGAGCGGTCAACCTTTGAGGGGTCTTTGCCGGAAAAGGCACCGCCGCCAACTGCACAATAACCGCCGTACTGGTCGCAGACAATCTTTCTGCCGGTAAGCCCGCAGTCCGCCGTTGCCCCACCGACCGTCCATAACCCGGACGGATTGATAATAAGTTCCGGAAGCGGCTGTTCACCGAAGATGCCGGCAATCAAGTCCGTTACTTTTTCCTTGACCGCTTCCAGCTCTATACCTTCCTTATGGCAAACCGAAACTAAAATGCTGTGAACGGAACCGAAGCCCGGCTCTGCATCCAGGTCAACCACCACCTGAGTTTTAGCATCGCCTTTGAAAATTGTATCGGAATTACCCTCGACATCCTTTTCAATTGCGGCAATGATTTTATTTGCAAGGTCAAACCCGAAAGGAAGTCTGCTTTCAGTTTCGCGCGTTGCGTAACCGAACATAGTTCCCTGATCACCTGCGCCAATTTCCTCGTCCGAAACTACCGCTTTATTGATTTCCTGAGACTGCTTCCCGATTATGTTTATAATCTTGTCAACCGTGTAGCCGAGCTTTCCGGCAACGCGGCGAACAATCGCATCAATATCGAGCTTGGCGGCGGTAGTGATTTCACCGCTTAGAACCACCGTATTGTCCTTCACCAGCGTTTCAATTCCGCAATGGCTGTTTTTGTCTTGGCGCAAACACTCTGTGAGGATTGCATCCGAAATCTGGTCTGCATATTTATCCGGATGATACTTGCTGACCTGTTCTGTTGAAAATAATCTCATTGAAAAATGCTCCTTTATTAATTTCCTCTCCTCGCAGAGAGAAGTCTTTCCATTAAATCGTCCTGCGGGTTTGCCCCGCCATAATCAGCCGAGCAGTTGTCCTTTACCACCTGGTAGATTTGGTACCAGATTTGGTTGACCTGCTTCATATAGGTCTGGCTCATTTGCACATAAGGGCTGGCGATTGCGTTGCCCGTTGTAGGGTGCTTTGCCAGGAAGCCGAACTCGGAAATTGCTTCTTCGCATTGAATCCAACGCGAAACGCTCATCGCATACTGCTCGATGAGCTGTACACTTACCAGCTTCTCACACCCTTTTTCCTGCAACCAGGTGAAGGTTTCCCTGAACACTGCTTCCGCGCACATATCTTTTCCGTTTTTCTGTTTCGCTTTTAGATAATCTTTCACCGGAGGAACATCAACGCCAGAAAAATGAGCAGGCTCTGGTAATCCAGAATTGCCTGCTCTTTTCTTAGTTTCCACCTTTCCTTCGGTGATTTTATCAAACATTGGCTTCGGTTTTCTTCCAGCACCTATGCGCGTTCCACCGCGATTTGTACCGTCTTTTGCCACGCTTTTTACTCCTTGTTTGATTTAGGGGTTAATACCCCGTTTGATTTCCGATTTTTGCGTAACGAACCCCAGCCCGGTGTCCAATATAAAAATCCACAGAGATTTCATACCCCCTACCCGGTCAATATTTGTACTCAGGATTGGTTTCCTCCCGGAGTGTTTTTTCATCGTGGCACTTCTTGCATAAGGGTTGCCAATTCGAACGGTCCCAGAACAGTGTTCGGTCCCCGCGGTGAGGCACAACATGGTCCACAACTGTTGCCGGAATAAGCCTACCTTTGCGTTGACATTCTGCGCACAAAGGATGCTCTTTTAAGTATGCTTTGCTTGCCTTGCGCCATTCATAGGTGTAACCACGTTCTTGCGATGGGCGGGTAAATTCTTTATGCAAAGGCAGGTGCTTGGCGCAGAACATCTTTCCCGGCTCTACCAGCTCAGGGCAGCCAGGATGCTTGCACGGCACCTTCGGACTTCTGGGCAAATGTGCCTCCTTTCGGAAATAAAAAAATGCGCATAAAATTTACGCGCATTTCTGTTTCATTATTTTTTTACGATTATATCATACCACACTGAGCGGCGGCTCATCACGGTTCAATGGGGTTCATTTTAGCTCATCACGGTTCAACTTTATAACCCCAGCATGCTTTGAAAAAGGGGCTATTATTTTTTATCGGGGTTTAAGCTCTTATTATTGACAAGTTCATCCATTAAAGCAAACCATTTTTTATGCTTATCGGAAACTGCGAAGATAATTTCTTCACCTTCCAAGGTTGTGACTATCAATGCTTTTCTGTTTAATCGAAAGCGACCTTTTATCGCAGAGGCAACTTCATTATACGGCAAGACAAGATAAAATTCTTTTGAAGAAATTAAATCAGAAATACCTTTTACAAGCCCACCACGGACATAAGTAGAAAGAAATCCACGTTTATTAAAAACGAGTCCTTCATCCGTTGCTACACATTCTCCGAGTATTCCTTTCCCGCCTCGCCACATATTAGTAACGCTGGATAATAAAACTTGCATATCTTCCTCCGTAGCATTTTAATATTCTGTTATTCTTCGTTCCCGCCATCAAACATAAGCAAAGGAAGCTGTGTCAGCTCTCGCATCTTTTTGGAAGCAGCTATGAGGTCCTTTTGTATAGGCACAAGCGAACCCCCGATTTTTATGATTTCACCATTGACGGTTTCCGCACACAGCCCCCAATTTCCAACATCGGTTACTTCAATAAAACTCTCTTCGGAAATTCCAGCTTCAATCATGCTTAGAATGTTTTGTGCTTCTTCCTTCGGTATTTTGAAACGCTTGTATTCGATGCGATGCCCAGCAAAATTATACCGAACTAAAACCGCACCTCCTTCCGCGGTAATAGAGAGCCTTTGCTCAACTTCATCATCCATTGCCGGCGGCGGTCCATAGCATATTGAGTTTGAAATAATTTTTAACTTTTTCAGCATAGATTTTTAATTAAATACCGTTCAGTTTATCCTTGAGATAGCCGCCTGCGTTTTTGTATTCTTTAAGTGAAATCCAACCATCAACCGCTACTGCTTTTAAAGGGTTTTTGGTATCGCGGTAATATGCCTGATTATGCGGCGTGAGTTTTACTTCCACTGTTTCGAAGCTGTCTGTCGCTGCAAGTTTGAACAGTTCTTCAAGGAATACCGGTCCTTCACCGGTGTGGCAAGGATACTGCTTTTTCACTCCAAGAATCTGAGACTCAAGCCGTATTTCTACCGGCACTTCTATCGGGTTATAATATAATTTTTTCATTTTCTTTTGCTCCTATTTTTCGTTTAATTTCTGCCGCTATTATAGCATTAACTTAAAGAAAACACAACCGTTCAATGGGTGGCTTATCCGAGGAAAGCGCAGATTTATACCGGCGTTCACGATGGTAATACCGATATTTGTCACATAACTATTGACAAAAACGCAAAACATGCTATAATAAAATCATCCCATAAATGTGTTTGAAATGGCTTTGTTTTGCATATATTATTATGGGGTGGATAAAATGTTTTTCTTTTTTAAGAAAAACTATTGCTTTTCAAGGAAAAATATGCTACAATAGCATTAAGGAAATATGGGCTGTTCATATGAACCGGGTCCACCTTCGGCGGGGATGTTCCCCGCCATTTTTATTTTGTGGAGACAAAAGATGAAAGAACTTAGCATCTTTATAGATGAATCGGGCGATTTCGGGTCTTATGAAGTTCATTCGCCGTTTTATATTTTTACACTGGTTTTTCACGATCAGTCAAAATCAATACACGCACAAATTGAACATTTAAAAAGTAATCTCACGGATATGGGGTTGGATGATGACCATTGTTTTCACGCAGGTCCTATAATACGCAGGGAAGCAGATTATGCCAACATGGATATTCCTGAACGCAGAAGACTTATTAACCGTATTATTACCTTCACAAAAAAAGTCGATATCCAATATGCAGCATTCTACGTCGATAAAAAGCATATATCCGATTCTGTTTCATTAACCGTTGGTTTGTCAAAACAATTATCAGCTTTTATTAAAAACGAATATGCCTTTTTTGATAGTTTCGATAAAGTAATAATTTACTACGACAACGGACAAGTGGAACTGGGAAAGATGCTGGCAACTATTTTTACTGTACTTATCCCGCACGCGGAATTTCGTAAAGTTGTTCCCGCCGATTATCGCCTATTTCAAGTTGCCGATCTAATATGTACGATGAAGCTAATCAGTTTGAAAGCGGAAGTTCACACCCTTTCAAAATCGGAAAGTTCATTTTTTGGCTCTATGCGAGACTTAAACAAGAACTACATAAAACCACTTCGAACTAAACAGTATGGACATAAGAAATAGAAGAAAGCCGATTTAGACTTTCTTCTATTTCTTATTTATAAACCTTTATTTTAGAAAGTGCCGATTTATACCAACGTTTTACGGTGCTAATACTGATGTTCAGCTCATAACCGATTTCTTCAAGTTTCATATGCTGCATATACCGGTAAAGAAGCACACAACGTTCATCAGCGTTCGTCTGGGTTTCTATGGCATTTCTAATTTCCTCTTTTAGCGCTTCCAGCCGCTTCAGCTCGGAATTAATTCTTTCTTCCTGCTTCCATATCCGTTCCAGCGCCTTAACAAAAGGCGGTTCGCCACTGCTGCTACTTTTGACACGCTCTCCGAGATTTGGCGAAGATATGCCGATGGATAATTCACGCAATGATTCAAGCTCCCGTAAATCATATTTAATTTGTCTGTCCAAATAGTACACCTGGCTCAAATACTCGTGCGCGGTCATTTTATACCTCCTTCTGCAATCTTTCCATAATCGGTATTCCGTCCATACCGGATAGGGTTTGAAACCACTCCGACCGGAAAAAAAACTCTATTTCCTCTTCTGCGGTTATTGCTTTTTCATACTTTGGATAGCTTTTCAAAACTTGCAGCACTTCTCGATAATCTTTCACGGCTTGCAAAACTATAGCATTTGCAAGACTCTCTACACACTCATTCGTCATCGATTACCTCCAAAGCTCCGCTTTTACTGCATCAATTAGCGCATCCTGCGTTTTTTCTTTTTTTGCTATGGATTTCAAAATTTGCTCATCCAAAGTTCCTCCGGTTACGATGTGATGAACCACAACCGTTTCTGTTTGCCCCTGTCGAAGCAAGCGTCCAATTGTCTGCTCGTACAGTTCCAAGCTCCAAGTCAGCCCGAACCATATCAGGGTAGAACCGCCAGATTGAAGGTTCAAGCCGTGTCCAGCAGAAGCCGGGTGAATAAGTCCCACAGCGATCTTGCGCTGGTTCCAGGAATGAATGTCTTCCGATGATTTGATTTCTCTGGCTTCCGGGAACCTTGCTTTTATGCGTTCAAGGTCGTGTTTGAACCAGTATGCAACCAGGACCGGTTTGCCGTTTGCGCTCTCGATTAAATCTTCAAGTGCGTTCAGCTTTTCATCGTGGATGTGCAGGACCTTTCGCTCTTCACCGTACACCGCACCGTTTGCCATTTGAATCAGCTTATTAGAAAGTGCCGCCGCATTGACCGCATCAATCTCGCTGCTGTGTATATTCACAATCATGTCCGACTTCAGTTGCTTGTAAATTGCGCTTGCCTTTTCGTCCATTTCCACTTTCACGGTGTTCATCACCAGGGCTGGAAGATTGAGATAGTCTTTTGCACGCATCGAAATAGTGATGTCGGATATTTTTTCGTAGATTCGCTCTTCAGCACCCGGAAGCGGCTTGTATGAAAAAATAATCTGCTGATTTCGCTTATCGGGGGTAAAGTAGTTTGTCCGGTATCGCGTTATGTACCTGCCCAAGCGCTCACCCATATCAAGTAACCTGAACTCTGCCCACAAATCCATCAAACCATTGCTGGAAGGCGTTCCCGTAAGCCCCACAATTCTGGACACATACGGTCTTGCCCGAAGCAACGCTTTGAAGCGTTTTGCGCTATGAGATTTGAAGGAAGAAAGCTCATCAATTACGACCATATCATAGTCGAACTCAACGCCGCTTTTTTCTATCAGCCACTCCACATTTTCACGGTTGATAATCGTGATGTCCGCCGCCGCCAACAGTGCCGATATCCTTTCCGAAACGCTCCCGATTGCAATTGCGTAGGTCAACCCTTGCAGATGGTCCCATTTTGCAATTTCATCTTTCCAGGTATTTTTGGCTACACGCAAAGGTGCAACTACCAAAACCCTGCGAACCTCACCGGAAGTAATCAGGTGCTTGATTGCTGTTAAGGTTATAACAGACTTACCAAGTCCGCATTCAAGAAACACGGCAGCGACTTCGTTCTTTTCGATGAACCGCGTTGCATATTGTTGATATTCATAAGGTTCGTATTTCATTGATGACCTCCTCTATTTTTTCTTCACTATCCAGGCAGTAAACTTTGAAGCCGAGTTTTCCAAGTTGCCATTTTCTCTTCCTCTGCAAAGGTCGCATATCCTTTCCGGTAGTTTTAGTTTCAACGAACGCCATCCGTCCGCCCGGCATCAGCACAATTCTGTCGGGAACCCCCGCGAAAGAAGGCGAGACAAATTTCAAGCACATACCTCCTGAACGCTTGACTGCCTTTGCAAGTTTGCTTTCTATTTTCTTTTCTTCCATACTTCCACCTCCGAAATGAGGGTGAATGGTGGTGAACCGAGTTTTCTAAACTTTTTTATTTTTTCAGCTTTTATTATTTCTTAAAGTAATTTAGAATTTATGGTTCAACACCCTTCACCGACAGTCTTGCTTACCTCAAAAAATCCTCTTCTGCCGTAGTACCAACAGCCCTGTCAGCCGACAAAGTTAACCCGCGCCACTCATTGCCGATTTTCGTATGCTTCATTTCGAACCCTGCGACACGCAGCGCTTCCCCAAAATCACGGTTGCTCCGCACATATTCGCCGGTTTCGATAGCCCACGCCCTGTATGCCTTGTAAAGCACGCCCCCGGTTATTTTTTCAATCTCGCCAATAATGCAGCACTCTTCCAGGAAGCTGCGCAACCAGTCATTAGATTTTCTGTATTCCTTATTCGCTTCATCGACTACTGCACAAGGCGGCATCTGATAACCGCCGGCTATAAACTTTTTCGCGCCTTCGATAGCCCACTGCAACACTGCACCACTCGCCTGCTTTATAAGCGTTTCGGCATAGTCACGCTGCGGGTTCTTGATTACCGCATTGAAAGGAAGCACAATGAGCCTGCGCCACGTTCCTTTGTCCATTGAACCCACCCTCGGCAGATGATTGGTATAAAGAACAATGCTGTGTGTCGGCGCGAATGTAAAAGGATCGTGATATTTCTTTTCTGCGGAAATCTCATCTACCGAAGCTATCTGCTTGAGCATACTGGTAGAAAGGCGCTGTCCTTCTTCCGTTTCGCTTGCTAAGACGAACCTCTTTCCGAGCATTTCAGCAAGGTCGACTTTTGCGTTCTTTGCTCTGGTAGTCAAAGATTCTGCGGGTATCTTTCCGGCATAATCGCCAAGCACCTCGTGAATAGTATTGAAAACGGTACTCTTGCCGTTCGCACCATCACCGTATGCGATGAACATTGACTCGGCATAAACCTTGCCAATTACCATACCCCCTGCAATATACTGCAGATACTCCTTAAATTCGGTGTTATTCTGAGTTGCGCTATTGAGGCAGTCCTCCCATAATTCCATACCGTCCGTACTCGGTGCAACTTTCGTCATTTTGGTACAAAACGCTTCAGCTCTGTGCGCATAAGAAATCCCGGTTTTCAGGTCGATGATGCCTTTCGGCGTGTTCAGTTCAAAGGGGTTACTGTCAAGCTCGGATACCGCAATTTCAAGCTGGCTTTCGGCGCAGTGCATTACCGCGACAATCTTGCTGTAATCGTTCATTTTATTTGCGAACTTGTAATATGCCAGCGCCTCCTTTACAAGCTGCTCATTATCCTTACCGGCTTTTTTATCTCCGTCTTCCAACGCCCCTTCACCCATATTCGCGTATGCATCTTTGACTGCCTGCCTTGCCGTTTCCAGAACCTTTTTCACAAACTCGATATAACGTTGCTTTGCTTTCAGTTCCGAAACTTCCCACTGCTTCCCGTTCCAAACCAGCCAACCCATCGCTTTGCTGAACCTGATCTCAGCGCCATATTCCCGAACGAACAGGTCTGCCATGCCGGTATCGTTTTGTGCTTTCGGTTTTAACTGATAGCCGAAATCATCCTCAGCCGTAGAGCGTTCGATGTAATTTTCAAGCGCATCCTTGCGGGTGATTTTTTGCATTTCTTCATCAGGAAGCGGTTCTGCAAACGCATACTGATTTATCTGGAAAAGAATAGTCTTCACTTCCATCGGAGTGAACCCGTTTCGAAGTAACGTTGCAGAATGCTTGAACAGCGCCCCATTTCTGCCATCACCTTCACCCATACCGGTAAAGCTCTGCCCACCCTTAATAGGTGAGAATGCTTTCGGGAAGGTATCCACCGGGCGAGTTTCATCAAAGTCACGGATTATCTCTCTTACTTTTCCCCCGCTTTTCAAGACAACGTACATATTCTTTCCGGTGCGGACATCAAACGTGAATCCGAAGGCATCTATTGCCTTGACCACGCCTTTCGTACAGAACTCACTGTTGCGGAACATAAAGTGTAATCCGCGCGTAGTTTTGTAAACACGGCAGTTTAGGTTCATTGCGCAAACCAGCGCATATACCCTTTCCGCTTCGCCGGCTTCATCCACATCCTTAACCGTGTATTCACCGTTTAATATCCCGGCGTATTCGTCTAACTTGCTCACGTCTTCAAGAGACAAAAGCGGTTCACCGTTTCCGAATTTTTGACAAGGATGTTTGTCCTTGGTTTTTACATATCCCCTGAAAGGACTAATCATTTCATTACCTCCTGGCACTCTTCATTGAAGTACCTGATTCGAATTCCTCGCTTCTGTGCTTTTTTAATCTCGCGCAGCATTCCCGCAGACATCCTCTCACCGAAAACCCACAATTCGCTGCACTTGGTTAGAAGCACCAAGCCCATATACATTCCGATTTCTCGGTCATCCGGGTTCGCATCGTTTAAAAACTGAGTGAAGAATAGGTGCGGCGTTATTGGTAGAAAACCTTCATCAACCGCGAACTTTGAAAAGCGCCGTGCCTGCGCAGTATTACGGGCAATATCACCGGCATACGGAGAGCAGACATAAACCAAAGGACGGAACTTGTGTAGCTCACGTTGCTTTTCCATTTCCTCTTCCATTAGGTGAAGTTCAGCGTAATACTCAGTCGGGCTGGGATAACCTTCTTTGTTATAAAAACTTGGTTTCTTCATTGCCTCACTCCTTTTTGTAAAATGCGCACTCATAACCGTCCGCGCGAAGGTTCATCGTCTCTGCCCACTCCGACGCTTCACCCATAATTGCACAAACTTCTTCCACGCTCGATTTGCCGTTTTCAACTTCAAGCACAACTTCATCGTGAATATGCATCGTAATCTTGAACCCAGCATTATCCAGGCGCATCATAGCATCCGCCAGAACATCTCTCGCGGTTGCCTGCACGATATTCTCTACGAATTTCGGTCCGTAACTCTCGATACGTTCCCACTTCTTCGAAGCACCCAAACCTTCATAAGTAACACAATCACTGCCGAAATTGTTCACTCCAATTCGAGGTCTCACATACGCAAGCCGTCTACCGGAAGGAAGCTGAATAAATAAAATTCCTTTCTCATACGAGAATTTCAAACCATAGCATTCATAGGTTTGCTTGTTTGAAACTACATACCGAACTGCCCTATCGACAGCCCACCAGAATTTTGTAATGTTCGGGTTTGAGCCGCGCCACGCCGCCACCAGCGGCTTCAATTCGGTTTCGGGAATTCCCATTGCCGTTGCGCCCATTGCCTTCAGTGCGCCCACAGAGCCGCCGTAACCGAGCGCAAGTTCCGCTATCTTCCCTTTCTGGCGCAGGTGTCCGTTTACGCCGTTCTTTTGCACCGGAACGTGGAACATCTGGCTTGCTGATGCGCAATAGATATCTTCGCCTTTTGCAAATACATCCAAGCGCCACTGTTCGCCGGCGAACCACGCGATTACTCGCGCTTCAATTGCCGAAAAGTCAGCAACTATAAATCTGCATCCCGCCTTCGGAACAAAAGCTGTTCTTATCAGCTCAGATAGCACGTTGGGAATATTTCCGTATTTTTTCTCAAGGCTATCGTAGTCATCGGAACGCACCAGTTCACGTACTGCCGGCAGATTTTCAAGGTGGTTTTGCGGCAGATTTTGAACCTGAATCAAACGCCCGGCATACCGTCCGGTCCGATTTGCACCATAAAACTGAATAAGTCCGCGTGCGCGATTATCGCTTCCGACTACATTCTTCATAGCCACATACTTCTTCACGCTTGACTTCGCAAGTTCCTGACGGAGCCGAAGGATTTCTTCAATGTTCCCGGTCGCATCTTGCAAAAGGCGATTTACCTCCGCTTTTGAAAGCGATTCCACAACCTGCCCCTGCTCTATCAGCCAGGCTTTGAGCTGAGACGGTGAGTTGGGATTGTCAATTCCTGTAAGCGCACGCGCCTTCTCGGTTGCTGAGCCGGTGTTAACTTCATCACACCGTATCGCGTGTTCTACGAAGTCCATATCCAGCGCGATGCCGTAATCGTTGATACGCTGATCAAGGTGATAATTTCCCCACTCTCTTTCCGAAACCGGAAAAGCAGAAAGTCGCATTTGTATTTCTGCTTCCGCTTCCACATCGCGTTTGTTGTAAGTTTTGAAAAGTTCCCACTTTTCGCGGCTATGGTAAGGAAGATTTCTGGTTCTTTCACCGTTAATTTGCGAAGGTTCACATGGTTTGCAAAAATAACGGATGAGTTCCTTACCGACACCGAGCTTCTGTTTGTCAAGCCCCAGAACTGCTCCCACTTTTTCAAGCGAAAGAGGCAGTCCCAAAGTTGCAGCCCACACCATCGTGCAGAACCAAGATTTCGGGTCGATATATTTCCCCGTTGAATATCCCAGAAGCCGTGATAAACACACCCTTTCGAACTGCGCATTGAACGCAAATTTCCGTACCGACTCATCGGTAAGCGCCAGCACGATATCGGGAGGTATCTTCTCTCCGCAGGCAAGGTCGATTACTTTAACTTCGCCACCGTCTACGGAATAAGCAAAAAGCAAAATTTCAAAATCATCACTTGCCGCATACCGGTAAACACCGGACTTCTGCAAATCAACGGAAGAATATGTTTCAATGTCAATGCTGATTGTTTTCATATTCCACCTCGCAGTTCGGTTTCAGGGGTGATAGGCTAACCTACCACCCCAACCGATAGAGCCTTAAAGTAAATCGTCTGCATCCGCGGGCAATTCACCGAAGTCATCTTCTGCCTTCGTCTTGCCGCCGAGAGGTTCACCGTCACGGACCTTCTGAATGTTTCCGAGTCCGCACGCGATGCCCCTATTGCCGCTGCTGTTAAAAGCGTAGAAATTGATGGAAACTCTCGCATATACGCCGCTGTATACTTCGCCGCGCTCCAAAATAGGCTGCACTCTTGCATCCACAATCTGAGGTGCCGTTGCGCTGTTCGCGTTTACGAAGAATGCGTTTGCATACGCTTCGTCATCCTCTCTTTCCACATCACCGTCACGGAGCGGAAGTTTCAATGTTGCTTTGTTAGGCTTCTTGCCGCCGAACTTACCGATGCCTTCCTCAATCGCCGCATCAATTGCCGCGTTGATTTTTGCAAGCGTGTCTTTATCATCCTTGGGAATGATTATCGACACACTGTACTTGGGAGTCTGTCCCTCGCTTACTGCCTTGGGTTCCCATACGTTTGCGTAGGAAAGTCTCACCACGCCCGTTACTACTTTTGTCTTCGAATTTGCCATTTTTTTAATCTCCTTTTATTTCACTGAATTCGTTTTTTGGATTGGATACTTGAATTGCTACACGCTTATCGGTATCCTCGACAAGCGTAGGTTTGCCTTGCGGTTTTACTATGAGACCGCCAAGGACGGTTGCAAACTCCTTCTTCCCCATAAGCCTTTCCATTTCGGTTACCGGAATTAAAGTCTGCTTGTAAATGTCGTGGTAACCGGCAGCCTTTGCCGCCTTGACCACCGCTTCCTCATCCGCATATTTGCGGTTTGACCTGCCTTCGACCAGCTTGAAACCCTGCCACTGCTTCCCACCGAGCGCCGCCTGCAAAGCGTATTCCTGAATTTCCTCTGCCCACTTTTTTATGTTGGGCAGCTTTGCCAGGACAACTTCGATTTCAGCATCGGTTAACAGTGGAGGAAGTTTAAATTCGCTCTGCGCGATTTTTAACTTCTCTTCGGCTCTTGCACGGCACTTGACTGCCGCCTTGCAAAACAAGCACCATTCGCCGGGGCAATACTCGCCTTCGCCGTTGTAGGCTTTGACTGCTCTGGGTTTCAGGTCCTTATCCGCCCAGCGCTTAAGTCGTGCTGCCGTGATTTCCCAGGTGCTTACGTTTTCTCTTCGGGGTTGGAAGATAGTCATTTTTATTTTTTTAATTTGGTACTTCTCTCCAAACTCCCTCAAAGCGCCCAACGCATACAGCTTCATCTGAGAATTATCTTCCGCTTCCACCAGCACACCCTGACCGTACTTAAAATCGATAATATACAGTCGACCTTTGGATACAATCAAACAGTCTCCGGTTCCGAAGCCATCAGGCACATAGCAGGAAAAGTCCAGCCGCTGTTCAATGAGAACCTGTGTTTCCGCATCGCGCCTTCGTTCCCGGATGACCTGCTCCATAACGAAATCCGTGTAATCGTCTGTGTACTGTTCCATTTCATCGTTATCGAAATTGGAAACCGGTCTCTCGCTGCGAAGTTTTAACTTTCGTCTGAGCTTGTGTTCACAGAGTGCGTGCGCCGCCGATCCTTCCGCTGCCGCCGCCGTTTCCCGGTCTTTGAATTCAAGTTCAAGCCTGGCTGACGGATTGCAGTGGAGCCAACGGTGCGATGCTGATGCCGAAAGCACTGCGTGTTTAGCAGGTGGCATGTTCACCTCCTTTGGAATCCACTTCACAGATGGTGATACCTTCTACCGAGCTGCCGGGAACGACTATCATCACGCCCTGCATTCCGTTCAGCATACTTTTGAACTTTCTGTCTTTCGGGTTCATCTGCTTGCAAGTAACTATGCCATCCTGCTTGGGTTCCTTGGAAACACTGATTTTGAGATTGTGCTTCACCTTCTTACCTCCTTCGAAGAGCGTTTCGTTATTGCTGCCCTTCACTATTCGGAGAAAAGGGGGTGGTTTCGAGGGGGGTATTTTAGAAAAAAATTAAAAAAGTTTTTTGTATTTTGCTTTTATCTGTTTCAGGCTTTCCCGAACCACGCTCGGATCGCAGTGTTCTTCCCTTGCTATCTGCGCAGCCGAAGCGCCATCCAACCGGCGTTCAAGCCTCCGGCGCTGCACAGCAGTGAGTGTAGAAAGAAACTTGTCCACTTTGGATTGACTTTCTTCCTCTTCCCGTATGCGGTCCTGGTTCTGGCTTTCGTCCGCGAACGCCTCGCCTTCATATTCAAATCCGTCCAGAGAAATGCAGTGGTACCGCTGCTTGCGGTCTCCGTTCGATTCCTCTCTCCTCGATGCGGTAATGTACGCACCTATTTCTTCGCTTACCTCAACTTCACTCGTAGTTCCGTCTGCAAATTGATACTTGATTATCATAAATGCTCCTTCCTCTCCCGAAGGAACATCTGCGGCAAACCGAAATATAAAAGGCTTGAGTACCTTTCGATACCCAAGCCGAAAACGCCATTAAAAGGACGCATTAAAGAAAGGGTATCAACACACCTCCACATCCTAAAAATTGTTCGAAGTGCGTTATATCCGTTTGCCCTTTAATGCATGTCCGGGCGAGATATTTTTAATTACGGTTACAGTATAGCAAGAAAAAACCGTGCTTTAAATGCCTGAAAGTTGCCCGATTATTGACCAGTTATTGTCTTCACCAAAAGTTCTGCATAAATAAAAAAAGGCAAACTTCTTACTAACGAAGTTTGCCTTTTCAATATTATAGGGATTGTGTTTTTACGTTTTTTATGCTATAATAAATACGATATTACTAATTGACTAATTCATACTACATATCTCTTGGAGGATGCGCTATTTGAAGAAACTTTGCATAGGAACATTCTTAAATATCATTTCGCAAGCCAAAGCTACTGCTCGAGGACAGCAGCGGCTTTTTAGTGCTATACTTGCTGGAATTGAGGATGATCCTTCATATGCAGAAGCCAGCTATCAAGGACATTTAAAATGTGGGGATAAAAATCCTTCCCAAGCATTCATAGATTTAACCAGAAAAAAACCTATAAATGAACTTGCCGATTATTACGCTGAAAGTGTTTTACCACATCTCAATTCTTCACTTCAAAAACATATTGTTTTAGCGTTTAAGCAGGTACTTACCGAAGATACAACCATACCTGATAGTCAGAATTTGTGCCCCATTTCGGGATATACTAAACATGATATTCTAACAAAAAATGCATTTTCTATATCCGGTCTTTTGGCTTGCCTGTTTTACTATTCTGTAACACAGGTTTCAAACACAGCTTGGAAAGCAAGCATTAAAGAAATCGATAAAGATTATGTAATTTCTTTTGAATCTCATAAAGATGAAATCAATATTATTGAAAGCCATAGTCTCCCCGTAACCCCGCTTGCTGCTACCGCACGAAGCACAAGGTTTGATGCTGTATTCACTGAAGTTCATCCCAACCATGCTCTTTCTATTCCAAACCCTTCTGCCACTCATATTTATCACTTAAGCGTTTCCGGCAACGAATTCAGTTATAGAGATATTTCAAAATTTATCTGGGATAATATTGGACGCTATGTTTTTTCACGCGCGCAAAGAAATTCATACACAATGGAAGACATAGAAAATCTTACTGCTGATGCTATTCGAGCGTACAAAAAGAGAGTTACTGCAGCCCCTGGTCAAAGCCATTTTGCAGAAATAATGTTATATTCGTTTCTGGAATGCGCATTAAACGCACCCAAAATAAGCAGTAAAATCGAACTTCAAAATATAGGTGGTACATACCAAAGTAAAACATCTGGCATACATTTACTTCCAAACGGTGCAAACAATCAGGTCATATTTGGAGCTTCTGAAGTAGTAAACGATTTGAAAGCTGCAATAGATTCTGCTTTCGCTCAAATCAGTGAAATCAAGTCAACCGCTAATGATGAATATACCTTAATTGAAGGGGATATTTTAAACCGCTCGTTCGATGCCCCCACCATGCAATATCTCAAAGGAATGTTAATTCCGCAAAAAGGCGGTTCAGTTCCTCCCGATACTGCTTTCGGATTATTTATCGGTTATAGCATCGGCATTCCAAACGCCGCCTTACTTTCAAATGCGGATTACCGCGCCGCGGTTGATAGCAAAATGCAAGCCGATATAACTGCTTGCATCCCTCATATAGAAAAATTAATTTGTGATAAAAATTTAACTGCGTATTCATTTTATATTTATGTCCTTCCACTGAATGATGCCGATAATGATAAAAACCTTATCATGAATACCGCCTTAGGGGGTGAAGCATGATAACCCCTCACCATCTTACACTCGGTGAAGAAATTTTCAGGGACATCGATAAAAACGAATACCTAAATGAAATTTATACAAATTTGCTGCTAAATTATAGTTATAAATTGATGAGCATACAGAGTATAAGCGCTCACCCTATCAATTTGGATGATGCCCTACGTTTTGCTGATTTACTTTCAAAGTCTGCCGGCTTTGATAACTCGGAAAAACATAGAGCCTGGGCGCAAGAAATTGTTGCTCTTCTTTTTACCCTGTATCCAAACAATCCTAAAGTTGAATATTACGCAGCTTCAGTTCTCACCACAATCGGGAACTACCGCGGGGTGCAATTAATAAAAACAAATTACACCAGTACTTCTTTTCTTGATGCCCTTTACGCAAATTTTGATATGGAGTATCTATCAATTCCGTACCAAGAAAATAAGTATTTTTTCCATTCACAGAAAGCTATTTATGATCGGCTTGATGAAACTGCCTTCAGCTATTCTGGTCCCACATCCATGGGAAAATCACTCCTTATGAGAATGTTCATCAAGGATAAAGTAAAAAATGACGTTGCCGCTAATTTTGCTATTCTTGTCCCTACCAAGGCACTAATTACTGAAATTACAAGCAACATAATTCAAGACCTTAAATCATTATTGGAAGACAAAAACTATACAGTAATTAACTCTGCCGGCGCGTTAATGCTTCAACAGCCGCATAACTTTATATTTGTTTTAACACCGGAACGCTTATTATACTTATTAATAAGCAATCCTCGCATTAACATAAATTATCTTTTTATAGATGAAGCACATAAAATTTCCTCTGGCGATGGACGCAGTGCTTTTTATTATAAAGTTATAGACATGCTTGCAGAAAAGGAAATCAAGCCGCATGTTGTTTTTGCTTCGCCTAACATCCCTAATCCTGAAGTGTATCTTAAGCTCGTACCAGACATTGAAGCAACTAAGCGGGCTGCACTTTCTACAAGCTATTCCCCCGTTAGCCAGCTAAAATATTATATAGATACTTTTTCACAAAAAGTTACCCTATTTAATGAGCATTCAAAGCAAATGCTTCCGATTACCAGCTTACAACCCGGTGTTAGACCTTTACAACTCGTCAGGGCTATTGCTTCAACTCCAGGCAAACAAAGCATTGTTTATTTTAATAGCAAAGATAAAGCTATTGAAATGGCAAGAGAATATGCGCAGACTCTTCCTTCAAAGAATGACCCCGTATTAGAATCTATAGCCAAAGAAATAAGAAATGAAATTCACGATACATATTATTTGGCAGATATTATTACAAAAGGCGTAGCTTACCACGTTGGATATCTCCCCGCATATATCCGCGCAAATATAGAAAAATGTTTCCGTGAACATAGAATAACCATTTTATTCTGCACAAGCACTTTGGTTGAAGGCGTGAATCTGCCAGCCGACAATTTATTTATTATGAGTTACGGCAACGGACCTCACAATATGACTCCAGTTGACTTCCGTAATTTAATCGGGCGCGTTGGAAGAATCGAATATAACCTTTACGGAAATGTATTCATTATACGTTCCGAACTCAAACAAAGAGCAGAGAAATATCAAGAACTTATCGAGCAAGATGTCCCCGAACAAAAAATTTCTCTGGTTACAGAATTAACCAAGCCACAAAAGGCTAAAATTGTGGAATCGCTGCTTGCTGGCACTACTGAGTTCCAGCAATATCCAGGGACACAAACAAAAGAATCATATGCGCTCATGCGTAAATTTGGTTTAATTTTATTACGCGACATAACTAAAGATAGAAACAGCGTCGTTCGTCGAGCCTTTGACGATTTCCTTAATCCAGAAAATGTTCAAGCAATCAAACAGCACTTTCTTGGCTCTCATAAACGCACAAAACCTGACGATGACATAAATATTTCAGTTGACCAAACAGAAAATTTGTACACTGCAATTAGCAACGGAAAAAAGTATCCCGACCGAAACGCTGATGGCACATTTGACTATGAAACGGTAGTAAAATTCTTAGAAGAACTATACGTAATGTTTAAATGGGATAAATATGAAAGTAAAACGCTCGGATCCATTTCTGATGATGGATCACATAAAGCATTACGTTATTACGCAGTTATTTTAACTCAATGGATGGAAGGATATGGATTAAAAAGTATAATTGATAAGGCTATATTTTACAAGAAAACACACTTTGAATCCACCGTAAATATTAATGGCAGACCAGAATATTATGATGATTCAAGATTACACAAAAATGCCGTAACCGCGGAAACACTAACAATCATTGATCATACCATTCTTTTTAGCCTTGCAAATTACTTCTTGCGTTTTTCAACAGAATATAAAAAGCAACATCATGTTGAAAACTTTGATAATGATTGGTATGAATTTGTGGAATATGGCTCAACAAATCCTCTCACCATTCTATTACAAAGAAACGGATTCTCGCGCGAAACTTCCACTTATATAAAACAAAACCAAAGCAAATATGTAGAAACAACTCTTTCGGGACCGAAACTGAAACTATCTCTTTTGGAATGTCCAAAAGAATCCGTGCGAAGTGAAGTTCAAGATATTCAATATAACATTCCCGAAATATTTATAAAATAGAAAATGAGAGCTGGCTGTTTCAGCTCTTATTTTTTTACATTATTTTCTAAAAAAAGACATCTATTCAGGGTAGCATAAAATAGCCCTGAACGAGCCTGGCTTAGTAAATTACCGCAGTTTACGGTCAAGAAAATGCGAAAGAATTAATTTTGATTTATCGCTCTGCCTGAATATTTCTTCAAATTCATTTTGAAGTTCGATTGGCGGTACTGAAATGGATATTTGCTCTAATCGCGCTTTGGATAGTTCCTTAAATGTATTACCCGTTCCAAGGTTAATAAAATAATCTTTATTAATACGGAGAGCCGCATATAAATATACCGGATTGAGTTTTTCGCCACAAATAAAATTCTTAAATCCCTGGTTGCAATACATTTCACAACCCGCAATTGCGGTCTTCCCGATAGGCGCACGGGTTGAAAATATCACCGTTCCCTTGGGAAAAGGGCGTAAACCCGCCGATTTTACTCCTTTTTCGGTAATATGCCGAACAGAGTCAAAAATTTCAAAAGTGTCATCTTGAAGTTCCGCGGGTGTAATCCATTTTACGTTTCCGTCCCAAAATTCAGGCTCTGATGAGCTTGGCGTTGTCCCCAAAACGATTGTCGCAACTTTAGGTAGCGGCTCAAAATCCCATCCTTTATTATTTAAAATCGGATTTCCAAACATCTCTATAAATTGAGATTTCACCAGCTCATCGGTCATTTTGAGCAGTTTTTTATATGATTCTATGCTTTTATTCGCTGCCCAGAGAACTTTTGCCAGCTT
>Ga0209694_1000323_pt1 | contig 84396 bp, 66 predicted proteins | sample GluameincwithD2O_FD_187499 | JGI IMG/M metagenome (GOLD analysis project Ga0209694, IMG submission 187499) | Mouse cecum microbial communities from Vienna, Austria - Glucosamine amended microcosms incubated with D2O (SPAdes) (version 2) | ecosystem: Host-associated > Mammals > Digestive system >... | reverse complement strand
TTAAACACATCCTGCTTGCGCAAAACAGGCCTGAATCAGATGCGGATGGGAGCGAAGTGACCGAATCGCTTTCCGTAATCCCTTTCCAGGTTCTTTCAAATTGGAAAATACCTGATTCTTCAAGCCTATCCTTTTCAGATAATTCCAAACTCCTTCATCCGGATTCAAATCAGGAGAATACCCGGGAATGCGTTCCAGCCAGACACGACCATTTGCTTCTTCAAGCAAAAACTTTTTGACTTCCTTGCTCCTTTTGGAAGATCAGTAGTTATAGGCTCAATAAAAAGTAAGAATTTATGAAAATTTAATCGTGATTCTTAAAATATTTTATAATTTTCACGCGTTGGGCAAAAGATGCTCTTTTAATCAGTATTTCCCTAAGCTAATTCCTTAATGAAGATGCAAAGAACTTTTTACTTTTAAAGTTCCTTTTCCAAAAGGACAAGATTAACCGTACCAATATTATGGAAGGGAGTTGGGAGTATGGCAATTTCATTGAATTCTAACTTATTATAAAATTTTCTTGCTTCTATATTTTTTTCATTTGTGTCCAATCTTAAAAATTTGCAACTATTTTGTATGGCATATTTTTCATAAAATTCCATGAATTTATTTCCCAGGCCACATCTTTTGATAGCTGGATCTATCGTAAGGGTATGAATAACCATTACTTCATCGGAATTTGCAAAATATTTCCACGGCGCATTTTTATATATTTCAAGCTGAACTTTATTTATTATAGCTGATCCAACGATTCTGCCTTCCATCTCTTCAACAAAAAGCTCTCCTCTTGTATGAGCTTCCATAGCCTCAAGTCGAGTTGGATAAATATCCCTGATCCATCCGGTATGAAGAATTCCCTTTTCTGTATAGTCATGAATACGGTTATATATTTCAGCAATTGAATCGATGTCGTTAACAGTAGATTTTTGAATATTAATCTTCATGGTATAGTCTGCGGATTATAACTGATGCAAAAATTTATCCTGCCGATTAACCCAAATATGAAAGTGGAAATCATCTGAAAACAATACTTGACCCCAATTCGCGCGTTTATATTTGCTTAAATTATTATGGCGAACAAAATTTTTGGAATATTGCTCTCAAATGGGCAAATGGTTACACACATTCCCCAAATTGAGACGTACAAGATATAATACCTATACGGTTTATTCAACCCCGCAATTATTGAAGATTCGGCAAATCTGCGAACCGGCATCTGCTTGTTATGAATTTGTCCCAGACGCGCCTTTATATATGGGCGCAGAACCTGGCGTTTCAAGCCCCCGGCTTTGCCGGGCGCATGACATATGAGGATTTATTTATGGCAAGCACTTACATTTGAGATTACAAAACTTATTATTGTTGTAATGAACAAGAACAATTTAATTCGCAAATCCTTTACAGTTTCCGGCCAGGTTCAGGGAGTTGGTTTCAGGCCATTTGTATGGAGGCTGGCTTTCACTCACAATCTTGCAGGCTTTGTACGCAATACTTCTCATGGCGTTTCCATCGAAGTGCAGGGCTTGCCAGACAAGATAGCAGATTTTAAAGCCAGTCTCACGGAAGAGTTGCCTCCGCTGGCCAAAATTATTTCCATTACAGAAAAAGATCATGAGATCCTGGAAGCAGCGGATGGATTCAATATCTTGCCAAGCATTGGTCTTGCAGGCCAGAATGTTCTGGCAAGCCCTGATGTGGCTCCATGCCCCGATTGCTTGCGGGAAATGCGCGATCCAGCAGACCCGCGATACAATTATCCCTTTATAAGCTGTACCAATTGTGGGCCCCGTTTCAGCATAATTCAAACCTTGCCCTACGACCGCGCTTCAACAACCATGAGCTGTTTCAGTCTATGCCCCTTGTGTAGTTCGCAATATCTCAATCCCGGGAACAGGCGTTTTCATGCCCAGCCTCTTGCCTGTCCAGAATGTGGACCGCAAATCTGGTTTGTGGAAAAGGGCGAACAGTCAAAACCAAAATTCGTTGGCACGGAAAAGGCACTGCAGCAAGCCCTTGATTTTCTTACGGCTGGCAAAATTTTGGCCATTAAGGGCCTGGGCGGATTTCAGCTGGTCTGCGATGCAACAAATCAAGAAGCGGTAAAAGAATTGCGCAGAAGAAAAAATAGACCGCACAAGGCTCTGGCCATAATGGCCAGAGATCTGGACACTGTTTCTGAATTTTGCTTTTTGAGTCCCGAACATTCCGCAGTTCTGGATAGTCCTGAGAAACCAATAGTACTATGTCCGTTCAAGGCTGGATCTGCCATTCTTGCGCCACAAATTGCACCTGACAATGCCGATATTGGGGTAATGCTGCCCTCGACCCCGCTCCATGCGCTCCTGTTCGACAAACTTAAGCAAAATATCCCCCTGGTGATGACGTCCGCAAATCCGCCAGGTGAGCCTATTTGCCTGGGCAACAGGGAAGCTCTTGAGCGTCTTGATCATTTGGCTGATGCATGGTTGTTCCATGACAGGGATATCCAGGCCAGAGTTGACGACAGTGTTGTTGGTATTCGTCCCCACACGGAGGATCTGCCTGGCCCAATTCCGTCCCAGCTGTTTTTGCGCAGGGCGCGCGGCTATGTGCCAAGACCAATATGGCTTGCCCAGTCTGGTCCGGCTGTTTTGGGCGTGGGTGGCGAGCTGAAGACGACTTTTTGCCTTACCCGTAAAAACGAAGCCTTTGTAAGCCAGCATATTGGAGACATGGAAAATCTTGCTGTCATGGATTTTTACCAGTCATCGTTTGAACATTTCGAACGTTTGCTTGAAACAAGACCACAGGCTATAGTGTGTGATTTGCATCCCGATTTCATGACAAGCCATTTTGCAAGGGAACTTTCCCAAAAAAGAAGTATTCCCGCCCATGCCCTGCAGCATCATGCGGCCCATGCGGCAGCGGTCATGGCCGAGTACGGAATGTTTGATCCGGCCCTTGTTTTGTGCCTTGATGGCACAGGTCTAGGAGGCGATGGAAGCATTTGGGGCGGGGAGCTTGTTTTGATTGATGCTGGTTCCGCATCGTGGCAAAGGGTTGGCAGACTTTCTCCATTTCTTTTGCCGGGAGGGGACGAGGCCACTCGCCATCCCTGGCGTATTGCCAGGGCTTTGCAAAAGCAGTGCAATCATGCGGAAGATTTATCAATAGCCTCCATTGAGCTTGCCGCAATTGATGAAATGATTGAAAATAATCTGAATTGTCAGCAAACATCCAGCTGTGGCCGGCTGTTCGATGCAGTAGCCGCCCAGCTTGGGCTTTGCTCGAATATCACTTATGAAGGACAGGCGGCTATACGGCTTGAGACTTGTGCACAAAAATGGTTGAAACACAACAGACATCGCGATCCCTGGCAAATTGGAATCAGAACGAATTCAGGCCTGCTTGAAATAGAAAGCGGAGCTTTGTTTCTTCAGGTTTGCAAGGCTATGGATTCTGGCAAGCCTGCCGGCGATGTGGCAGCAAGTTTTCATGTAAGCGTTGCGAATGCTTTTGGCACGCTTGCTGTTGAGGCCTCACGAAAATACAATATCAATAAAATTGGCCTTGCGGGAGGTGTTTTGCAAAATTCCCTGATGGCGAGATTGTTGGCTGCAAATCTGGCCGCGCATGGTTGCGGAATTATGTTGTCATCGGAAATGCCGGCTGGAGACGGCGGAATTTCCCTTGGCCAGGCTTTTTGGGGGCAAAGGCTCATGGCAACTGGCAAGTTGTAGTCTTGCGCACAAATGGAGCAACAGTTATTCTGGCCGCAGAGGGGAAAGTTATGAATATCGAAGAAATAAGAGCAAAACTTGATAATGGCCAGGCAACGATAGGATCCTGGCTCCAGCTACCAAGCCCAGATGTGGCTGAACTTATGGCTGCGGCCGGGTATGATTGGATTGCCTGCGATATGGAACATGGTTCATTCGGCCCGGAATGGCTGCCGGATATTTTCAGGGCAATAAATTGCGGGGGGGCTTGCCCATTTGCGCGTTTACCGGAAGCCAGCAAGGTCTATATCAAGATGGCTCTCGAAGCAGGGGCGCACGGTCTTATTTTTCCGATGATTGAAAGCGCGGAGCAGCTTGAAAAAGCCATTGATCTTTCCACATACCCGGGCCAGGACAAATGGCGGAAGAATGGGAGCATCGCCGATGATTATCGTGGTGTCGGCTATTGCAGGGCAAATCTTTTCGGCAAGAAATTTGATGCCTATCGTGAAAATGTGGCTCCGGAAATATTTATTGTCGCCCAGATTGAACACATCAGGGCTGTTGAGAATCTGGATGCCATTCTGGCTGTTCCAAGACTTGATGCGATCATGGTCGGGCCTTATGACCTTTCTGGCTCAATGGGGCTTACAGGTCAGTTCGGAAATCCTGAATTCGTGAAAGTCATGCAGCACATTTCGGCAACATGCAAAAAGCATGGCTCCATCATGGGGCTGCATATTGTGCAGCCAGATCCTGACGCCCTCATGCTTGAAATAGCCAAAGGCTGCCGTTTCATAGCTTATGGCATCGATGCGGTTTTCCTGTGGCATTCCGCGCAATTGCCGGATTTGGGAGAATAAGTCATGCGCATGACGGTTTTTGGCGGATCAGGTTTTCTTGGTTCGCATATATGCGACAAACTGACAGAAGCCGGCCATATTGTCACAATTGTAGATCTCACGCCTTCTCCCTGGCTCAAGGATGACCAGCGGATGATAGTGGGAAGCATTCTGGATGAAAAGGTTGTGGATGAAGCCGTTCGGGATGCGGACATGGTTTTCAACTATGCCGGCATTGCGGATATAGGCGAGGCAAATTCGCGTCCTGTAGATACAGTCAGGATTAATGTGATGGGTAATGCGCAGGTTCTGGAGGCCTGCCGCAAAGCCAGGATCGAACGTTATATTTTTGCATCTTCCCTGTATGTTTATGGAAAATCGGGCGGCTTCTATCGCTGCAGCAAGCAGGCTTGTGAAATTTATATTGAAAATTATCAGGCCATGTACAATTTGCCTTATACCATTTTGCGCTACGGTTCTCTTTACGGGCCGCGGGCCGACAGGCGTAATGCCATAGAACGCTTTGTTTATGAAGCGCTGACCACGGGAGTGATTACCTATTATGGTTCGCCAACTGCTTTGCGTGAATATGTTCATGTAGACGATGCTTCAACTGCCACCCTGGAAATAATAGCCCCGGAATTTGCCAATCAGAATATAATAATTTCCGGCAACCAGCCCATGCGTGTCGGCGATCTTTTCAAAATGATCGGGGAAATGCTGGGCAAGGAACTGGTTGTGGAATATCAGAACGATCCGAACAGCGGCCATTACCAGATAACCCCCTATGCCTTTATGCCAAAAATCGGCCGTAAACTTGCGCCGCCCCTGACAGTCGATCTTGGCCAGGGCATTTTGCGGGTAATGGAAGAAGAACACCGCAAGCTTCACCCGGAAATGCTGGAAGAAGACGGCTACCTTGTCGAAACCGAGGATTAGGGCGTTTGCGTAATGAAATTAGGCAAACGCTCTGGTGGCTGCGGCAGCAGGCCCCCGTGCCGGCCAGCCGAAGGCCGTTCCGCAGGGACGTTTGCGTTGCCAGCTTTGCTGGCTTACGCAAATGGACAGCAGAGCTAATGAAACCGCTGCTTGCCTGCGGCTGAAATGACGGCAGCGCAAAAGAATGAAAATATCCATTAAAAATGGATATTTTCATTCAGGAAATGCTATAGGGAGTTGCCCAATGACTTTGGGTAATGCCTTGATGTTACTTTGCCTGTAAAGACGCGCCAGAATACCTCGAGGTGAACTTGATTCACTATATTAAGAGATGTTCCCATGCGTAATATGTTATAAGAGGATATCAATGAATATTATTGCCATTATTCCCGCCCGTATGGGCTCAAGCCGTTATCCCGGCAAACCACTTGCCCTGATTCACAATGTGCCAATGGTTGGTCATGTGGCTTTTCGCACCGCCATGTCGCCCATTCTTTCGGAAACCTATGTTGCCACCTGCGACCCGATTATCGAAGATTATTGTAAAAAAGTTGGCATAAAATGCGTGATGACCAGCGATAGCCATGTGCGTTGCTCAACTCGCACAGCGGAAGCCTTGCTCAAGATAGAGCGGGAAACAGGCAAAAAAGCTGATATCGTGGTAATGGTACAGGGTGATGAGCCAATGGTTCGGCCAGAAATGATTGACGCATCTGTAAAACCGCTTCTTGAAGATCAGTCTGTCAATGTTGTCAACCTTATGGCCGAAATGGATACCCTGGAAGAATTTGAAGATCCCAATGAAGTCAAGGTCGTTGTGGATTGCAATAGCGATGCTCTTTATTTTTCGCGCGAGCCAATCCCATCCCGCAAAAAGGGCAGCGACAGGGTGCCGATGCGCAAACAGGTTTGTGTAATTCCTTTCAGGCGTGATTACTTGCTGCATTTTAATGAAATGTCCGAAAGCCCGCTTGAAATTTATGAAAGCGTGGATATGCTCAGGATTCTGGAACACGGTGGAAAAGTGCGCATGGCTCCAACCGGTTGTCGCACATGGAGCGTTGATACACCAGATGATCTGGCCCGGGTTGAGCGTTTGATGGATGATGACGATCTGATGAGGCAGTATGGCGCAAAATGAAAAGTGATGCCAGGGAAAAGCCAGTTCCGCCAGGTTTTGGTCAAAGAATTAAGGCGGCGCTGGAGGAGTTATGGATATCCGCTTTTGGCTGGATCCCTACTCCCGCAGGGTCTGCCATACGTTTGCTTTGCTGGCGTCCCTTGTTCAAAAAGTGCGGATCCGCCCGTTTTGCTACCGGCCTGACTTTTTTGGCTTGCGGCAATATAAGCCTTGGCAATAATGTAAGGCTTGGAAAAGGCAGTTTCATCACTGCCGGGCATGGCTTTCTTGAAATAAACGATGATGTGGCTGTTTCTCCTGCTTGCCACATCGGCGCTGATGATGGAAAAATAGTTCTCGGCCGTCATGTCGCCATTGGACCAGGAACAGTAATCAGGGCAGCAAACCATCGGTTTTCGCGTCAGGATTTGCCGATAATGAGCCAGGGGCATCAACCGGGAACCGTCATCATAGAGGACGATGTCTGGATTGGCGCAAATTGCGTCATCACGCCCGATGTGCGCATAGGACGTGGAGCCGTTATCGGGGCCGGCGCGGTAGTTACCCGCAATGTTGCGCCATATACCATTGCAGGTGGAGTTCCGGCCCGGGAAATAGGCAGGCGTGGGTGAAATGTCGCGTAAAAAACATAGAAGAAGTGACTATGGCTATAAAATGTCTGGTTTTTGACTGTGATGGAGTATTGCTGGATAGCGTGCCGGTAAAGACCAGGGCTTTCGGGCGCCTTGCAGAACCTTATGGGGATGAGGCCAGGGATCGTTTTGTAATGTATCATACCATGCATGGCGGCGTGAGCAGAACATTGAAATTTGCCTGGTTTTTCCGGGAAATCCTGGGGCGTGAAATTACACCGGAAGAGTCTGCGAAATGGGGGGAGCTTTTTGCCCAGTATGCGCTGGATGAAGTGCGAAAGTGCGAGATGATTCCCGGTGCCCGTGAAGTGCTTGAAAAATGGCAAGGTATCTTGCCCATGTATGTCTGTTCAGGAGCTCCCCAGGAAGAATTACAGCTTGTGCTGCGCGAGAGGGGGCTGACTGCCTATTTTAAAGGCATATATGGCTATCCACCAAAAAAGGATAAAATTCTGGCCTCAATAGTGCTTGAAACACGCTTGTCGGCAGATGAAGTGCTGATGGTGGGCGATGCCACTACCGACAGGGATGCTGCGGAATATGCGGACACGCTTTTCTATGGAATAGGGGATCTGCTAAAAGGCGATGTTTTCCCCTGGGGGGAGAATTTGCTTGGCTTGAATGCCTGGATCGAAGCTCATACCGATGAAAAGAGCATAAAATGAAAATTTTGCCCTATCTTGTTTTGAGCCTTTTTCTTCTGGGTTGTTCCTCCGAAGATGCTTCACAAAATGACAAGGCCAGCCCGGCATTGACCATGAACAACGAATCCCCCGTCGTTGCCGAAAGCGGCGGCAAAAAATCTTTGCCGGAAATAACAGAAGAACAGAGAGAGAATGCTGACCGCACCCTGCAATTCAGCAATCTTGCTACCGTTGTTTTGACAGATGGATACTATGCCTTGCCAGATGCCCTCTACGATAATATCAATTATTATCTTGATGTCTGGAGACTGCCGAAGAAACCGCGTGAGCACGGGGCAGACAGAGCCAAAAAAGCAATGCATCCTCCAAAAGGCATTTTCAATGAAAAAGAGGAAGCTGCGCTGGCAGCGGCTTTTCAGGAAATGGATCAGGCGCTTGGCTCAATGCTGAAAGATTACACAAGCCTGGAACAATACGTTGCCGATGACAGTATCCGGGATAATGGAAAAGAAGGCAAAAAGCTTGGTAAAAAGATTGCCGATAACCATTCACGCTTTATGAAAGCCAGGAAAACCTGGCTTGAAATGGTTGATGCCAGGGCTGAGCAGGCCCAGGAAATTTTGCTCAGGGAACATCCTCTTGAAAGGCAAATTCTCGATGCAAGCAAAATGTTTTCCATTTTTCGGGAAATAACTGCCTTGCTCGTTCTGGAAAATACGGACAAATCAGCCGTGTCTGCCTTGCGTCAAAATTTGGACCAAGTTCTGGCAGACGCCAAAAGGCCACCTTTTCCCGCTTCTCCACAACTGGAACGGGAATACAGGGGCTATCTGAAAACGGTTGACAAATACTTGCAAAGCCTTGATGCCGGCTTGAAAGAAGGCTTTTTCACTCCACAGAAAAAGATTCTGACAACTGATGTCATAAATTGCCATAACGCATATAATTCCTTTGCAAAATTGGCCAATCAGCGCACCATGTCAAATCGTTAAATCTTTCATTCTTTATAATTCTGTCAAAAAGTCCGTCTTTGCCTGTGGCAAAGGCGGATTTTCTTGTGTAATGTATTGCGTAATATGTTGAAATTACACGCTAATTATGTTTTGGCAAACAGTTTGCATAGCAATGTACACAATATATCTCGCCGATATTGGTTCGACAATATGTCGTAAAAACAGCAATTTTTGATTTATTACTGGAGGTTGCCATGTTCTTTTTGATGGGAGGAGACAAAAAAAGCCGCAAGGCCGATAAAAACAGCCGCAATTCGGAATCAACGACTCATGTGCGTGAACTTTTCAATGCCGGTCGTTTTCCGGTGGTAACAACCCATGAAGTGGAAGGCAGGCGCATTGCCAAGGTTCTTGGGCTTGTTTGCTGCAGGGGCTATGATTCGGAAGAGGCTTTTTTTGGAATGGCTGCAAGGGCTGTAAACAAGGGCGCCCAGGCTATTGTGGGTTATAATGAGAATGTGGCATTTCATCCAGATGGCAGCAAGTATTTTACTTGCTATGGAACAGCTGTCATGTTCGAATACGATCCCGCCGATCCTGACACCCTGCCGTTCATGCTGCAGCAGAAATTTCGTGAAAGAGATAATGTTATTGGCGATGCGCTAATATAAACCATTCGTCAAAAACTTTTTGGCCCGGATAAATCCTTAGATTTATCCGGGCCAAAAAAGTTTAATAAAACCGCCAATTATCCTCCCAGATAAGCCTCGCGAACTTTCGCATTGGCCAGCAAGCTTTCCGCGCTATCCTCCATGGCCACGTTTCCAACCTCAAGCACATAGCCGCGATTGGCAAGTTTGAGGGCTGCCCTTGCGTTCTGTTCCACCAAAAGCACAGTTACGCCGCGTTTGTTGATTTCTTTTACTGTTTCGAAAATTGATCGTACCAGCAGAGGCGCAAGGCCAAGAGAAGGTTCATCCAGCAGAAGCAGCCTGGGTTCTGCCATTAGCGCGCGGCCAATGGCCAGCATTTGCTGTTCGCCACCGGAAAGCGTGCCCGCAAGCTGGTTATGACGTTCTTTCAAGCGTGGAAACAGATCGAATATCCACTCCAGATTATTTTCACCGCGGCTTTTATCCCGGATGCAGAAGGCGCCAAGGCGCAGGTTTTCCAACACGGTCATTGGTCCGAAGACTCTTCTGCCTTCCGGGGATTGGGCAATGCCAAGGCCGACAACTTCATGGCTTTTCATGCGCAGCAGCGGTTTTCCGTCAAAAACTATTTCACCGGAACCAGGGCGCACCAGACCGCTTATAGTAAGCAGAGTTGTGCTTTTTCCGGCACCGTTCGCGCCAAGGATTGTCACAATTTCGCCTTCGTCCACCTGCAGGTTTATGCCATGCAGCACTTCAACACTGCCGTATGAAACATGAATGTCATTGAGGCTTAATAGACTCATTACCAATTCTCGTCGTCGGCGCCCAGATAGGCTTCTATGACTGCCGGATTCATCCTCATTTCTTCTGGAGTGCCCTCGGCAATCATTGTTCCATGCTCCAATACAACAAGTTTTTCGCAAACCTTCATAACCAGACGCATATCATGCTCAATGAGGAGAATCGTAATTCCGCGTTTCCGAATTTCAAGAATAATATCGACAAGGCCGGCGGTTTCCTGATCATTCATGCCGCCTGCTGGCTCGTCAAGAATCAGCAGGCAGGGATCCGAAGCCAGGGCGCGGGCAATTTCAAGAAGCCGTTGATTGCCATAGGAAAGGCTTCCGGCCATTTCCGCCTCATGGCCTGCAAGACCGACGAAGCGCAATTCTTCCATGCAGCGCTCAATTGCGGCCTGTTCCTCGCGCCTTTCGGCAGGAGCGTGAAACATGCAGGCCAGCAAGCCGGCATGCATACGGCAATGCCTGCCGGCAAGCACATTTTCAATTACCGGCAATTTGCCAAAAAGCCTGATGCTTTGAAAAGTCCTGGCAATTCCGAGTTCAACAATGCGATGCGGCCGCAAACCTGTAATATTGCGGCCTTCGAAATCAATGGTGCCGTTTTCCGGTTTATAATTTCCAGTGATGCAATTGAATACTGTGGTTTTACCGGCTCCATTCGGGCCAATAAGCCCGACAATGCTCCCCTTGTCCACGCTGAAGCTCAAATCATTCACGGCAATCAGTCCGCCAAAGATCTTGGTCACATCATGCAGAGCCAGTAAACTCATGCGGCCTTCTCCGTGGAATTTTCATCAAGAAGCCTTTTTGCGAGCGGATATTTTCTTGCAAGAGGCGGCAAAAGGCCCTGAGGACGCCAAACCATCATTACCATCATGGCAAGGCCGAAAATCAACATCCTGGCTTCGGAAAATTCCCGCAGCACTTCAGGCAAGCCGATGAACAAAAACACGCTTGCCAATACTCCTATCTGGCTGCCTCCAGAAAGAATGACCACGGCAAAAAGCATGACGGATTCCATGAAATTGAAAGATTCAGGCGCTATGGTCACCATCTTGGCGGCATAGACTGTGCCTGCCATGCCTGCCCAGAACGCGCCCAGCACAAAGGCCGACAATTTGTAGTCGGTTACATTGATTCCGCAGCCTTCGGCCGCCACATCGTCTTCCTTGATATAGTTCAGGGCTCGCCCGAAACGCGATTTCCATAAACCATGGAAAAGCAGTAGGCTTATTGTCACCATTCCCCACACCAGATAGTAAAACTGGATTCCCTTTACAATCTTGAAGCCGAAAAACATTGGGCGCGAAATGCCAAAAATGCCGTTGGAACCGCCAGTCAGCCCAAAAACATTATTGATAAGAGCAATTCGGACAATTTCCACAATGCCTATTGTAACAACAAGCAGGTAATCGCCGCGCAAATGTATGATAGGTCGGGCGATGAACAGGGCGAAAAGCCCCGCCGCAGCGCCTGCCGGCAACATGGTCAGAAAAATGGGCCAGTGGCAGATTGTATTCAATATGGCCGTGGTATAGGCGCCAACAGCAAAAAATGCCGTGTGCCCCATATTGAAAATACCGGCTTGTCCAAGCATGACATTGAGGGACAGGGACAACAGTGCATAAATGCCTATCATCACACCAACTTCTGTCCAGTAGGCGTTGGAAAACACAGGCAGCAGGCAGAGTGCCACGGGGATAAGGATGTAAAGTGCCTTCCGGCTCATAGCTTGTCCGCCGTGCGCTCACCAAGAATACCCGTGGGGCGTATGATGAGAATGATAATCAGCACGAGAAAGGCCACCGCGTCTTTCCAGGCCATGGCAATGTAGCCCGCTGCCAGTGCCTCTGTAACCCCCAGAAGAAAACCCCCAAGCATGGCGCCGGGAATATTGCCGATTCCGCCCAGGATTGCAGCAGTGAAAGCCTTCAGGCCATACGTCCAGCCCATGGTGAAATCAATTTGTCCATAATAGATGCCAACCATCAATCCGGCTGCGCCGCCAAGACCCGGTCCTATCAAAAAAACCAGGGAGATTACCCTGTCGACATTTATGCCCATGAGCCTGGATGCCGCCTGGTCAATAGCAACTGCCCGAATGGACGCGCCCATGCGGGTGCGCTGGATGAAAATCCAGAGACAAACCATCAGGATTACCGAAGCCGCAATAATCAGCAGGCGCATAAAAGGCACATTAATGCCTAAAAGCGGGATACTGAAATCTGGCCGCATGAATTCAGGGTAAACATAGACTCGCGCGCCGTAAATCAGCATGATGGCATTTTCAAAAAAAATGGAAGCGCCAAGCGCCGAAACAACGGCGGAAAGACGATTGGCATTGCGTAGCGGCCTATAGGCGGCGCGTTCGAGAATCCAGCCAATCAGGGCCACAAAAAGGCTGACCATTATAAAAACTGCTATTGCTGCGCCCACAGGCGTAAGCAAACCTGCAAGATTACTGCTTACCAGCAGGGTCAATCCAAGATAGGCGCCTATGGTAAACAGGTCGCCGTGGGCAAAATTGATGAGCTTCAGCACACCATAGACCATGGTGTAGCCAAGGGCCACCAGTGCGTATATGCCACCCACGGCAAGACCATTGATAAGTTGCTGAATAAATTGTTCCATATGCCTGAATGAAGGATTTATTTGGCCTGAATTTTAAAGGCGCCTTTGTCATCCACAACATAAGCACGGTAAAATTCGCCTACCCTGTCGCCTCTGGAGTCAAAACCAAGAGTTCCGGAAAGAGCGGGCAAATTCTTGAGGGTTTTGAGCCACTCGGCCATGGCTTCCGGGTCGGCCCTGCCTTCCTTGAGCGCGGCCTCTATGGCTTTGAATGCATCTCCGGCAAGTACCGCCCATACGGATACTGGCAGGGAATTGTATTTGGCCTTGTAGGCTGCCAGAAAATCCTGGGCTTCTTTTGTATCCATGTCTTGGGGAAGGGGAGGGCTGATGAAAAAGTATCCGGCCGCGGCTTCAGGACCAGCAATTTTTAGCAGATCCTGATGGTTGGCGGCATCCCCACCCATCATGGGGATTTGCCAGCCCATTTCTTTCTTCTGCCTCAAAAGCATTCCTGTTTCGGGATAATAACCAGTATAAAAAATGAGATCAGGATTGGCGGCCTTGAGGCGCGTAAGGATGGCTGTATAATCCCTTTCCCCGGGTGTGAGGGCATCATAAAAAATGACCGGCACTCCAGCCTTGTTCAGTTCCTGACGGGTTTCATCGGCCAGCCCCTTGGCATAGGAGGAATTATCATGCAAAAGCGCAACTTTCTTGAAGCCACCTTCCTTGATGCGTTTGGCCGCGGATTTTCCCTGGGCGTCATCACGCGGACAGGTGCGGAAAAATTTTTCCAGTCCTTTTTCTGTAAGCCTTACACTGGTTGAGCCAGTGCCAATCTGCACAATTTCAGCCTCGTCAAGAATATTCTGGCTTGCTTCTGTAACGGCTGAACCATATGTGCCAATAACCGCGCACACACCAGAAGATGCCAGCTTCTGGGCCGCAAGAGCAGCAGTTCTGGGGTCGCCCGCGTCATCTTCGACAACAAGCTCTATTTTCTGGCCGTTGATTCCGCCTGCCGCGTTTGCCTGGTCAACAAGCAGGCTTACTATATTCTTCATGTCCTGGCCTTCTGAAGCCCATTTTCCGGTAAGCGGACACATCAGGCCGATTTTGATGTCAGCAGCCGCAACGGGCCACGCAAACAAAAATACAATGGCAAAGATGGCCAACAGGCCGCCTATTTTTTTCATGGCATCTCCGCAATGATAAAAGTTCTGTCACGAAAAATGTTTCTTATCGTAATTTTGCGCAAAGCAAAAGTCTCAAATTTGGCTCTTGAGCAATTTTCAAGTGAAAATATCCATTGAAACGGTACTATCAATAAAACAAAATGCATATTTCCCGGCAAGAATAATTTTGTATTGAAAATTTGCTTTGCCGGTATGCTTTTGTTAAACTTTTCCTGTCAAAAATACTGACTTGTAATAATTTTTATGCTAAAAATACTGACTTGTAATAAATTTAAATTGTAAGCCATGCGGATAATTTCAGGAAAACTTGGCGGCCGTGTAATCAGAACCGGCAATGACGGGGCGCGTCCGGCAATGGGCAGAACCCGGGAATCTCTATTTTCCATACTGGAATCACGTGGAATTTCATGGGAAAATTTGAGGGGGCTTGATGTTTTTGCCGGCACGGGCAGCCTTGGTTTTGAGGCAATCAGCCGCGGGGCTGTTCATGTTGATTTCGTGGATAATTCCCCTGATTTGTGTAAAGCTTTGCGCTTAAATGCGGAAATATTGGGCATTGCCGAACAATGTGGAATTTACTGCGAGCCAGCGCGTAAATTTATGGCCAGAAGACCGTCCATGGCCTACGGCCTGGTTTTTATTGACCCACCCTACCGCAAAAATCTGGTGCCAGATGTCTTTTCAGCTCTTGTCAGCCATGATTTTCTTCTCCCAGGCTCATTTGTCTGCGCGGAAATTGAAAAAGGTGCCGAATTTGAAGTCCCTGCCGTGCTTCAAATTCAGACCAGCCGCAATTTTGGCCAGACTATTCTTGAAATTTGGAAAAGTATATGAAGATTGCGCTTTATCCGGGAACTTTTGACCCTGTTACAAACGGCCATGCAAGCCTTATCCGCAGAGGACGCCAGATATTCGATAAAATAATAGTCGGCGTGGCCAAAAGCACGCCCAAACATACGCTCTTTTCTCTTGAAGAAAGGGTAGCGTTTGTGCGGGAAGTTTTTTCCGATGACCCGGGTGTTGAGGCAGAGCCTTTTGACGGGCTGACAGTGGATTTTGCCAGACAAAATAATGCTTGCGCCCTTTTACGGGGGCTGCGGGCTGTGTCTGATTTCGATTATGAATTTCAGCTTGCCCTGATGAACAGGCGTTTGAGCCGCAACGTGGAAACGGTTTTCATGATGACGGATTATCAGTGGCTGTACATCAGTTCCACAATCATCAAGGCCGTTGCCAGCCAGGGTGGCAATATCGGGGGCCTTGTGCCGGAAAATGTTCGCCGCGCGCTGGAAAAAAAATATGAATTGTGTTAAATACTCCGCAAAGCCAAATTAATTCCCCATGGCCTTGAACACCCAACCAAGAACGCCTTTACCGGTAATATGCCTTGGTGGCCCAACCGGATGCGGCAAAACAGATCTGGCCGTCAAAATGGCGCACAAATTGGGTGCGGAAATTGTGAATGCTGATTCGCGCCAAGTTTATCGTGATTTTCCAATCATAACCGCACAGCCTTCCAGGGAAGAGCAGGGTGGAATTCCCCATCATTTATTTGGTTTTTTGGAAAGCCATGAAAAGATAAGTTCCGGCCAGTGGTGCAATATGGCGCGCGAAAAGGTGGACGAAATTCTGGTCCGGGGCAAAATTCCACTCCTTGTAGGTGGAACCGGTTTTTATTTTCAAACGCTTTTGCATGGCATTGCCAATATTCCTCCCATTCCCTTATACATTTCACAAAACTTGGCCAGTCGTTTGCGCAGTGAGGGCCCAAATGCGCTTTTTGTTGAACTGGAAAGCATCGATCCGGTCTATGCGGCCCGCATCCATCCAAATGACAGGCAACGCATTGCGCGGGCTCTCGAAGTATTTGAAGCCACAGGAAAAACATTTTCCTGGTGGCATGAAAACGGCATGGAACCACCGCTTTGTCGCGGACCTCTGATTGTAGTAGATGAAAAACTATCAGCGTTTGAAGCAGGGCTTTTAATCCGCATTGACAATATGCTTGCTGCCGGGGCTGTTGAAGAGGCGCGGCAAGCCATGGAAAAATGTCCGGAAAGGGAGGCCCCTGCCTGGAATGGCATTGGCTGCGCGGATCTTCGCTCCTTTCTCGAGAATGAAATCAGCCTTGAGGAATCTCGATCTCAATGGTTCAGGAATACACGCGCCTATGCCAAAAGACAGCTTACCTGGTTCCGTGGCGGAAGACAGGCGCATTTCATCGCGCCGAACGATCTTGAAAATGCCCTCAAAATAACGAAAAGGTTTTTGGTCGAATTTGAAAAACAGGCAAGCTGATGAAATGAAAAACGGCCACCTAAGGGTTCTTCACACATCTGACTGGCATCTTGGCCATGTCCTTTTCGATAGAAAACGCGATGACGAATTTGAATTCTTTTTTAACTGGCTAATCAATATTATTAAAAAGGAATGTATTGATTGCCTGCTGATTGCAGGAGACGTTTTTGATACAACAACCCCGTCGGCAAAAACCCAGGGCATGTATCTAAAATTTCTGATCAAGGCCCGGGATCAGGGTTGCAAGCATCTTGTCATTACTTCCGGCAATCACGATCCGGCCATTCTCCTGGAAGTGCATAAACCAATTCTGGAAAGAATGGACATTCATGTTCTCGGTATTCCAGATGTGGATAAACCGGAAAATGAAGTTATTGTCTTTGAAAACCAGTCCCGCAAGCCGGCATTGATTGTCTGCGCAGTTCCATTTTTAAGAGAGAAATATTTGCGCAGATCAGCGCCGGGCGAAAGCCCGGAGGACAAGGAAAGAAAACTGCTGCAGGCTATTGCGGATCATTATGGCCTTGTTGCCGAAAAAGCCTCTGCTGTTGCCGGACAGGCTGGCCATGTTCCAATAATTGCCATGGGGCATTTGTTTGCGGGTGGAAATGCCAGGCTGAAAGAAGGCGAGTGCGAACGCCAGCTCTATGTTGGAACTCTTGGCCAAATTGGGCCCGAGGTTTTTGGCGAAATATTTGATTATGTGGCGCTCGGTCATCTTCATATGCCTCAGCAGATAGGTCAATTTGAGCATATCCGTTATAGCGGCTCCCCCCTTCCGATGGGTTTCTCAGAAGCCGGACACCAGAAAAGCGTTTGTCTTCTGGACTTTGATGGAAACAGGCCGACTGTGGAATTGCTGCCTGTGCCGGAATTCAGGCATCTGGAAAGAGTTGAAGGCAATCTCGAGATAATTGCAAACCGAATTCATGAATTGAGCCTGTCAGACAAGACAAATGGCATCTGGCTGGAGATTATTTATAATGGTGATGAATACGAAGGGAATTTGCGCGAAAGGCTGGAGGAGCTTGTTGCAGGCACCGGTCTTGAAATTCTGGGCATAAAAAATAACAGGCTCCGCGAAACCATCTTCGGCAGGATAAATGAGGACGAGGAACTGGGCGATCTTGAGGAAAGCATGGTTTTTGAAAGATGCCTCAAGTCCAAAAATATTCCAGAAGAAAAATGGCCCCAACTACTGAATGTTTTCCAGGAAGTAGTTCTTTTGCTAAAAGATGAGCAGGATTGATAAAAATAATTATTCAGTAGAAATTCCTTGAGGTGCGGTAGAGCATTTAATGCAATTTCACTGCATAAATGCTCTCAATCACCAGTACGCTGGGCGAAAGTCCGGCGCGCCGCGTAGCGGCGTAAGTCTGCCAGCGACCCAAAGCGCGGCCGCAGGCCGTTTCTGTTAGCAGTTTCGCTGTCATACAGAAATCGACAGCAACGCAAATTCACGCTTTTTGGCAGACGATCTTTTCAGTTTATATCCAGACATGTTTGGGTATAAACTGAAACATCTATAAGACGCAAGCCCTGTTTGCTGCCAATTTGGTCCTTGCCATAAATTGCAAATTGTTGGAGAATTTTTAAAATCTCTGTAGCAGTCAGAATCTTTTACTCTATAATCCTCGCCGCTTAAAATCACAAACACGGAGACCAAAATGGAAAAAGACATTTTTGAAGACAAGGGGTACTTAATCTATCTTGTAATCAGCAACCTAATTTTCTGGAGCACTGCAATCTGGCTTCTTGTTTCCTGCTGGCTCAAAGCAGAATAGGGGAGGGCCCTGGAGAAATCGTATGGATATACTGGAAAAAATCGGCAAAATATTTCGCAAAAAGTCTGCGTCCACTCGTGCAGAGTTGATGGCTGCTTTTGAAAAGCGCTATGCTTCGTTCAGGGAGCTTTTGCAGGCCAATGCGGATTTGGCCGCCGTTTTTTCGCAGCTTAACGGGGCCATTTCTGGTGAACGCGCCATGGAAACCAGCGAAGTGCGCAAGTCTGTGAGAAGGGCCTGCCTGCTGGCCGAAAGAATGAGTGAATGCCTGAATGCGATTTCCGGACAACGTTATGCCGCATTGGCTGAAACTACGCGTTCCCTTGGCAAGCATATTGAAAAGGAATTGCGCAGCCATACCCGCGGCGATGTCAATTCCGTTACGCTGCCCCTTTCTGAAGTCGATGCCAGCATGGATTATATTGTAGGGGGCAAGGCCGCCAACCTTGGCGAACTGCATAATATGCTTGGATTGCCTACGCCACGAGGCTTTGCGCTAACCATCAAGGCCGGCACCATCCTTTTGCTGCGCAATGGCGATCTTTTCCAGAAAATTTATGCGCACTTGAGCAAGGTCGATATTGATCGCCCCGATACTGTGCATAATGCCGCGGAACAAATTGGCAGGCTTATTGGCGAAGCGCGCGTACCCAGGGAGCTGGCCGAGCCATTGGTCAAAGCCTGGGATGAAGCCTTTGCGCCTGATCCCAAAAATGTGGTTGCGGCTCTTCGTTCCAGCGCTGTTGCGGAAGATGGCGTCCAATCTTTTGCTGGACAATATGAAAGTGTGCTGGGTGTAACGCGCCCAACCCTGATGGCGGCATTGAAGAGAGTAGTTGGCAGCCTTTATTCGGAAAGAGCCCTCTCCTATCGGGCTGCCCATGGTTATGCCCTGGACGCCACTGACATGGGGCTTCTTTGCCTGGAAATGGTGCGTGCAAAAGCTGCTGGTGTGGCATTCTCCCGTCATCCTGTAGATTTGCGGACAAGCAGCATCCTGGTCGAAGGCGTATGGGGACTGGGGGAGATGGTTGTCGATGGCCTTGCTTTGCCCGATCAGTGGCAAGTAACAAGAAGCGGCCGCAAGATTGTCCAGTCCGAAATCGTGCGCAAGGAAATGCGTATTGTTATCAGACGACACGACAACAAGGCTCAGCGCGTGCTGGAGGAAGTGCCGCCGGATCTGCGCAATGTCCCAAGCTTGACGGATGAACAGGTGCTTGGAATTGCTGAAATGGCCCTTCAGCTTGAGCGTCATTATCAATATCCGCAGGATCTCGAATGGGCTGTTGATGAAGATGACAATGTGATTCTTTTGCAGACAAGGCCCATGGGCCTTGATTCCGCCGGCTTTGAGCATGGCACGGAGGAGACGATCCCTGCTCTTGGGCATTTGAAGCCCATCCTTTTTGGCGGGGATATCGCGGCGCGCGGCGTTAGCTGCGGTTCTGTTTTTATCGATGAAGATAACGAGGACACAACCCATTTTCCTGATGGTTCTGTCCTGGTTATCAGGCACCCTTCGCCAAATGCGATGAAATATCTTGGCAGGGCTATTGCCGTAATTGCGGAAAGCGGCAGCCTTACAGGGCACATGGCGTCCGTTTGCCGTGAACTTGGACTGCCCACTCTGATGAATTTGCCCGGCGCGACACAAGTATTGCAAAACGGCATGGTCGTTACTGTCGATGCCCTATTGTGTCGAGTTTTTTCCGGACAGATTGATGAGTTGCTGGCCCTGCAGCTGGGGCCGCGCAAAAAACCGCCTGCCAACACTCCTGCGCTTGCCCTGTTGAGACGGGTAGCTCCGCTCGTTCTGCCGCTGCACCTGATTGACCCGGGTGCCGAAACTTTTTCGCCTTCAAATTGTGCTTCACTGCATGACGTTATGCGTTATGCGCATGAAAAAAGCTATTCGGAGATGTTCCTGATTTCAGATACTCTTACAGATAAAGCGGAAGAAGGCGTTGCCAGCAAGCTTGTTTGCCGCGTCCCTCTGGATCTGTATATTATTGATCTTGGAGGTGGGCTGAAAACCCCTGAAAAAAAGACTGTAACTCCGGAAGAAGTTACAAGCGCGCCATTTTGTGCGTTGCTTGAGGGAATGCTCAATCTCAAGGTTCGCTCATCTGGCCCACGTCCAATTAATATTCGAGGATTTATGTCTGTTATGGGCCAGAGCCTTGTGGGTGGAAATCAGAGAGCCGGAGAGCGTTTTGGCGATCGCAGTTATGCCATTTTGTCGGATCGCTACCTCAATTTTTCCTCCAGGGTTGGTTACCATTATGCCATTCTGGACACATGGTGTGGTGAAACATTGAGCAAAAATTACATCCGTTTTGAATTTGCAGGAGGCGCGGCTGCGGATGTGCAACGTTCCAGAAGGGCGCGCTGCATAGGAATCATTCTAGATGAACTCGGTTTTCGACTGGAAGTCAGCCACGACCGTGTTCAGGCTCGTTTTCAGAAATATGTTAGGGAGGAGGTTTTAAAACGCCTTGACCAGCTTGGGCGCTTGCTGATTATGACCCGTCAGATGGATATGCTGATGGTCAATGAGGAAGCTGTAAATATTTTTGCGCACAAGTTTCTGAATGAGCAATATCATTGATTTCCAGGCATCCGGTCAGCAAATGGAACTTTGCTCTAACGCCGGATGCTGGAAAAACAGTATTTTTTACCATTTGTCCTGATGAATGCGAGCTTTGTCAAAGCGCGATGCTTCCGAAAAATGCTGGGCCGGATGGCCTATGGAAATTACCGCAAGAGGAATTACACTATCTGGAATGCCAAGAACTTCGCGCGTTTTTGCTTCCCTTTCCTTTTCCGGATGAATGCCACACCAGACGGAACCCAGATTTTTGCCGCGCGCTGCCAGCAAAATGTTTTCGATGGCAGCCGAGCAATCCTGAACCCACATTCCCTTTGCTTTTTCCAGCGACAAATCTCCACATACTACAATAACCAGTGGCGCTTCAGCAGCCATGTGAGTGTAGGGCGAAACATGTGAAAGCCGTTCACGCAATTCGGCATCACGCACGCAGACAAAATGCCAGGGTTGTTCGTTGCAGGCGCTGGGCGCAAGCATTGCCGCTTTCAGGATAAGATTTTCATCATCCTTTGAGACAAATTGGGTCGTGAATTTGCGTATGCTTCTACGAGTGAAAAGTGCATCAAAAACATCCATTTTAAATTGCCCCTTTCGAGATCAGCAAATGTTAAGCTTCTTGAAACATTCCATCTACTTGCCGCTTATCCAATAGCTTTCAAAACCATCATCAAGAAATCCGTCCTGGATATCCCTGAAGTCAGCCTGGTTCAGTAGTTTGAGATATTCCGCTCTCGTCCTGCGCCAGCCCCAGAACTGCTGACGCCTCACCCCAAGAAAATGTAAAATGCCACGCAAGAAAATTTTTATTGCGTTTACAAAACTTCCGATAAAAGAATCTTCCTCAAGCAATGAAGCGGAAATACAGACAATTTCGCCATCCGGCGCAAGCTGTGCCCGGAGAATTTCAAGCAGATGCAGAAAATCGCGGTTGGACATGCCGTAATCCACAGCAGAAAGATAGATCATGTCATAGGTTATGTCAGAAGGCAGACTGACGGCCGGGAGCCCTATGTAAATATGTTCTGCCGGAATTACGCGCCTTAGCCATTTCATGCCAACTGTGCTGGGCTCATTCACATGCAGCTCTATTGACGGGTCCTTTTCCAGAAGAGTCTTTTCCATAAATCCGACACCACTGCCTATGGAAAGCACCCGGCAAGGTTTGTCGTCATTTCTGCCGGCCATCAGTGCCCTGATTTTCCGCGCAAGCCATTCTGCGTCCTTTGTCTTGCTCAAACGCCAACGGGCCGGAAGGTCATTCCAGTCTTTGTAACGCCTGAAAAGCGTTTCATAAAAGGTGGAATAGAACTTTGGTCCGGCCAGATGGAAAAAAGATATATGCGAAAAGGACGTAAATGGAATGCCCTGCCAGCTTTCCTGATAAAAACGCCGCAATGTTGGAGCCTCCCCGGATCTTTGTCAGCATTTCTATGCGAGTGTTATTTTCGATAGCATAAAATACTGTTTATTACAAATATGGTTACCTTTCAAAATAGGTATATCCCCTCAATCCGTCTTCAAAAGCCTGCATGGCATCAAAACGCTGGCTGGCGGAAATAAGGCCATCGCGTACAGCCTTTTCCGCAGAAACACGCAAGCTTTCAATTATTCTTCTGGGATCATATTCAACATAACTCAATACATCGGCCACAGAATCTCCACTGATTTCACGAACATATTCAAAACTGCCATCTTCCTGCACGCGAATTGAAACGACATTGGTGTCGCCCATAAGATTATGAAGATCTCCAAGGGTCTCCTGATATGCGCCCACAAGGAATACGCCGAGATAATATTCCTCTCCTTCCCTGAGAGGATGCAGATCGAGCATGGGTTTCATTCCCTGGGGATCGATAAAATGATCAATACGGCCATCGGAATCGCAGGTAATGTCCGAAATTATGCCCTGTCGTGAGGGAAATTCATCAAGTCTGTGAATTGGCATTATGGGAAATAACTGGTCGATTGCCCATGTATCCGGCAATGACTGAAAAACGCTGAAATTACCGTAATAAATATCGGCAAGATTGACGTCAATATCTTCCAGATCTCGGGGCACATTTTTCAATTTCTTTTTTTCCTGGGCAATTTTCATGATGATGGCCCAGAAATAGCGTTCGGCCAGCGTTCTTTGCCGCAATGTTACCGAACCTGCAGAAAAAAGCCGCCGTGTTTCATCCCGGTAATAGATGGCATCGTTATAGCTTTCCTGCAAATTGCGGATACTGATGCCAGCCAGAGTCTCGGCCAGATTTCGCACGGCCTCGGGGGCATCTTCCGGCAAATTTTCCGGCAAACGGGCTTCTTCCACAATATTGACATCAAGAATATTGAAGAGCAGCACGGAGTAATAGGCAACTGTCGCACGCCCCGATTCCGTAATGATGTGCGGATGGGGTACATCGCTTTCATCCAGGATGTCCATAACCGCTTCGACAACATCCGCGCAATATTCGTCAAGCGTGTAATTGCGTGATGAAATATAATTGGTATGGGAACCGTCATAATCCACAGCAAGGCCGCCACCCAGATCCAGATAGCCCATTGGAGCGCCTTCCTGGAACAGTCCAGCGTAAATCCTGGCAGCTTCCATCACGCCAGTGCGGATATCCCTGATATTGGAGATTTGCGAGCCCAGGTGATAATGCAGGAGCTTGAAACAATCCAGCATGTCATGGCCTTTCAGATAATCGATAACATCAATTACCTGGGAGGGAGCAAGTCCAAAGGTTGAACGCTCCCCGCCAGAATCCGTCCAATGTCCGCCAGCCTTGACGGCAAGTTTGGTGCGCACGCCGATATTGGGCCGTATATTGAGCGCTTTCGAGCGTTCAATCAGTATTTCCAGTTCTCCTGGCATTTCCAGGACAAAAAATACATTGAAACCGAGGCGTTTGGCCCAGAGCCCAAGATCAATAAATTCAGCATCCTTGTATCCATTGCAGACAATACAGGCTTCTGTGTCGTGCATCAGCGACACAGCGGCGATAAGTTCAGCCTTGGATCCAACTTCAAGACCATGATGGTATCTTGCCCCAAACTGGGCTATCTTATCCACAACCTGTTGTTGCTGATTGACCTTGATGGGGAAAACCCCCCTGTATTCGCCCTTGTAGCCAAGTTCCTTGATAGCCTTGCGGAAAGACTCATGAATTTTGGCAATGCGGGAAGAAAGAATATTCTCCACGCGCAACAAGACCGGCATATCATAACCGCGTTCACGCAAGCCGGCTATTACTTCGAGAAGCGGAATTTGCGGGCCGCTGCGTCCATGAGGGCTGACTACCACCTCGCCGTTTTCGGAAATATTGAAATATCCCGCTCCCCATGTGCCAATGCCATAAAGCTCCATGGAATCTTCCACTCGCCATTGCCGCAAAGCTTGTTGTTTCGCCAATTTTTTCTCCCTGGTGAACTGTCCGGATTAATGGCCCGGCAAGGTGGTTGCTATTGCATCAAAGCTGGTCGCTGTCATCCGGTTCGGACAAACCCGACCCTCCAAAGCTGTTGCCTTCCCGTTTGGTGCGGTCAAGTTTTTTACATTCTTCCCATTCAACTTCAACACATCTTTTGAAAACCATTTGGCAAAAACGATCGCCCGGATGGATGGTGAAGGGCTCGGTGGAAAGGTTGATCAATATTACCCCGATTTCCGAACGACTGTCCGCATCGATTGTGCCAGGCGTATTCAATACTGTAATGCCGTGGTGCAGGGCAAGACCACTGCGCGGGCGTATCTGGCATTCATATCCTCGCGGTATCTCGAGCTTGAGGCCCGTAGGCACAAGAACCCTGCAAAATGGTGGTATTGTAAGCGGTTGGTCAAGCCAGGCATGCACGTCCATACCGGCAGCCATGGGACTTGTGCGCGCAGGCAAGGAATTATCGGAAGAATTTTCAATCTTGACTGTAATTTTTTCAATGGTTTTGCCATTTCCCTGTTGGGTGCTGTTTTGTGGGCTTTTATCCCCTGGACATTCCACTGTACCCTCCAGAAATACGCAACGCGTATGAATTTTTTTGCTGCGAGTATTTTCCAAACAAAATCCGCTAAAATTCTAAACCCAAACGCTCGTTTTTGGAAGAGGCGGTTCCTGTAGTGGAATAACAAATCCATAATGAAACGCAGCCATTTACAGTGCAATTTCTTTACTTTGCAAAGGCTAATGTGTAAATTGAAAAATTCCATACGCAAAAAAGGAGGAGCCATGATCAGGAAATTGCCATTTACAAAGATGGAGGGCATAGGTAACGATTATGTCTATATCAATGGCTTTGTTGAGCAGATTCAGGATCCGCATGATCTGGCCAAAAAAATAAGCGACCGTCATTTTGGCGTTGGCTCGGATGGTCTGGTGCTTGTCTTGCCGTCCGCGGTTTCGGATTTGCGTATGCGGATGTTCAATGCGGATGGCACAGAAGCTGAAATGTGCGGCAATGCGGCAAGATGCGTGGGCAAGTTTGCTTTTGATCACGGTTTGATTAAAAAGGATTTGCTCCGGCTTGAAACTCTGGCCGGTGAAAAGGTTATCCGTCTTGCTTTTGAAGGTGGAACGCCGTGCGGGGCCACGGTAGATATGGGGGAACCTGTTCTGGTGCCGGAACTTGTGCCTATTTCCCTTGGCAACAGGGAAAACTGCATCGCCCAGGCTCTGGAAATAGACGGTAATATGTATGAAATTACCGCGGTTTCAATGGGCAACCCTCATGCCGTCGTTTTCATGCAGAATCTTGAAAATCTCAAGATTGCCTCAATCGGTCCGAAGTTTGAAAATGACAAGGTGTTTCCCAGACGGACAAATACAGAATTTGTGCAGGTTTTATCGCGGGACAGAATCAGGATGCGCGTATGGGAAAGAGGGGCCGGAGAAACTCTTGCCTGCGGCACGGGAGCTTGCGCGGCGGTTGTTGGCTGTGTCCTGAACAATTTGACGGAACGTCAGGTTGAAGTGGAATTACTTGGCGGTTCTTTGGAGATCAAGTGGGATGAGGCCAGCAATCATGTCTTCATGAAGGGGCCGGCGGTTACCGTTTTTGATGGTGTTTTCTATTTGTAAAAGCATATTGCAGAGGATTAAATGATTTCCATAAATCCCAATTATCTGAAACTCGAGGCCAATTACCTTTTTGCGGAAATAGAAAGAAAAGTAGCGGATTTCAAGGATTCCCAACCAGATGCCAGGATTATCAGCCTGGGAATTGGCGATGTTTCCCGTCCTCTTGTTCCGGCCGTCATCAATGCCCTGCACAAGGCTGTGGATGAAATGGGCCATCCGGAGCATTTCCGCGGTTATGGCCCCTATGGCGGTTATGCTTTCCTCCGCGATCTCATTATGGAATATGATTACAAGGCACACGGAATTGACATTCATCCAGATGAGATTTTCGTATCCGATGGCGCCAAATCGGATGTGGGTAATTTCCAGGAACTTTTTTCGCAAAAAAGTATCGTGGCTGTTACCGACCCTGTTTACCCAGTCTATGTTGATTCCAATGTTCTTGCAGGACGAGCCGGGGAAAAGGTGGATGGCCGCTGGAGCAATATAGTATATTTGCCTTGCACTGCCGAAAATGACTTCATTCCGGCCTTTCCCGATAAAACTCCTGACATGATTTACCTTTGCTGCCCCAATAATCCGACAGGCACAACGCTTTCCCGCAAGGCGCTCCAGGGCTGGGTAGATTACGCGCGTAAAAATGGCTGCATAATCCTTTTTGATTCCGCCTATGAGGCATTTATCCGCGATGACGATGTGCCGCACAGTATTTACGAGCTTGAAGGCGCAAAGGAAGTTGCCGTGGAGTTTCGCAGTTTCTCCAAAACAGCCGGTTTTACCGGTTTGCGCTGTGCTTATGTTGTGGTGCCCCACGAATGCAAGGTTAGCGATGGAAAGGGCGGCAAGGTAGATCTTGCCGGCTTTTGGCTGCGTCGTCAGAGCACCAAATATAATGGTTGCCCCTACATTGTTCAGCGCGCGGCTGCCGCTACATACAGCGAGGATGGCCAACGCGAGATAAAGGACGTTATCCGCGGCTATCAGAATAATGCCGATCTGCTTTCAAAGGCTTTGCAGGAGCTTGGCCTTACCGTGTATGGCGGCCGCAATGCCCCCTATCTTTGGGTCAAGGTTCCCAATGGCATGGATTCCTGGGGATTTTTCCACAAACTGCTACATGAAGCAGCGCTTGTCTGCACACCCGGTGTCGGATTTGGCAAAAGCGGGGAAGGCTATGTGCGCATGACGTCTTTTGGATCGCCAGACGATACCCAGGATGCGATAAAAAGGATGCGCCAGCTTGCTGTTGCCGGGACTTTTTAACGCTTATTGCTTTTTATTACCGGGAGTTATATATTTACAAATATCCGGCCTTGCAGGGGCAGGGTCGAAAATATCCCCGTAGCATCCGTTTCCGGGGATATTTATGTTAACATAAGCAACTATAATTCCAATTTGCAAACTCGCGGTTATTCCGCAAGGAATCAATATGAGTAGCTCCATTGAGGAACTTGATAAAAAAGTTGAGCGTGTACGGGCGGCCCAGGCAATTTTTGCCCGTTATGACCAAAAACAGGTGGATGAAATCTTTCAGCATGCGGCAGCTGTCGCAACTTCCAAAAGGATTGTGCTTGCCAGGATGGCAGTCGAGGAAACCGGAATGGGCGTCCTGGAAGACAAGGTAATCAAGAATCATTTTGCATCCGAATATATTTATAACAAATACAAGGATAGCAAAACCTGTGGCATAATCGAGGATGACCAGATTGCTGGGTATCGCGAAATTGCCGCGCCCCTTGGCCTTATTGCCGGCATTGTGCCTACCACAAACCCGACGTCGACGGCCATCTTCAAGGCCTTGCTTTCCTTGAAAACACGCAATGGCATCATCTTTTCACCTCATCCCAGGGCCAAAAAAAGTACTCGCGCCGCTGCCATGACAATATTGAAAGCGGCAGTAGAAGGTGGCGCCCCTGAAGGCATTATTGACTGCATTGAGGATCCCACGCCCGAGCTCACCCAGGCCCTGATGAGCCACAAACATATCAACCTTATTCTTGCTACAGGCGGTCCGGGCATGGTCCATGCCGCCTACAGTTCAGGCACGCCAGCCATTGGTGTTGGTGCTGGAAATACCCCTGTCGTCATTGATTCCACGGCTGATATAAAGATGAGCGTTAATTCAATTCTTCTCAGCAAGACCTTTGATAATGGCATGATTTGCGCCTCCGAACAGGCCATTATCGCGGAATCCTCCGTTGCGGACAGGATACGGGAAGAATTTGTGGCCCGCGGGGCCTGGTTTGCCAATGATGAAGAAGCTGCGGCTCTGGCAAATGTAATCTTTGTCAATGGCACGCTCAATGCGGCTATCGTTGGCCAGCCTGCCCACAAAATTGCGGCCATGGCCGGCATAACAGTGCCCGAATCGACAAAAGTTCTTCTGGCTGAAAGAGCGGAAATCCGCAGTGATGATCCTTTTGCCCATGAAAAACTTTCGCCCGTGCTGGGTTTTTACCGGGCTCCGGATTTTCATCAGGCAGTGAACATGGCCGAAGAGCTGATTACGCTTGGCGGCCAGGGCCATACCTCTGTTCTTTACACAAAGGAATCCAATACCGCCAACATCAAGATTTTTGAAGATACCATGACCACAGGCCGGGTTCTGGTCAATATGCCGGCTTCCCAGGGCGCGATTGGCGACGTTTACAATTTCCGCGTTGCTCCGTCGCTTACTCTGGGCTGTGGCAGTTGGGGCGGCAATTCGGTAAGTGAAAATATCGGGGTCAAGCACCTGATGAATATCAAAACCATGGCTGCAAGGCGGGAGAATATGCTCTGGTTTCGTGTGCCCAACAAGATTTATTTCAAGCTGGGCGCCATGGAACCGGCCCTCAAGGAATACAGCGATCGCCGCAGAGCCTGCATCATAACTGACAAGACAATGGAACAACTCGGACATGTGCGCAAGGTTGAAGAAGTGCTGGAAAGAATGGGCATTGAAGTCCGTGTTTTTTCCGGCGTTTTGCCAGACCCAGATCTTGCGACGGTGCGCAAGGCTCTGGACATGGTCAATGCCTTCCAGCCGGATATGTTTATTGCTCTTGGCGGTGGATCCCCAATGGATGCCGCAAAAATTATCTGGCTGCTCTACGAAAAGCCGGATACGCGCTTTGAGGATATCGCCCTGCGTTTTATGGATATCAGAAAACGTGTAGTTTCTTTCCCGGATCTGGGCAAAAAAGCTGTTATGGTGGCCATTCCCACAACTTCCGGGACAGGCAGCGAAGTAACGCCATTTGCCGTCATTACGGATAGCAAAACCGGTGTGAAATATCCTGTTACCGACTATGCGCTTACGCCGGATATGGCCATTGTAGATCCCGAATTTGTAATGGATCTGCCTCCATCCCTGATTGCCAATGCCGGCCTTGATGTGTTGACTCATGCGATAGAAGCCTATACCTCGACCCTGGCCACCAATTTTGCGGATGGCGAGGCTGTGGAAGCGATTCGTCTGGTATTCAAATACTTGAGACGATCGTATGAAGGTGGGCCGGATCGTCTGGTGCCCCGCGAAAAAATGCACTATGCGGCTACAATGGCCGGCATGGCTTTTGCCAATGCTTTTCTTGGTATCTGCCATTCCCTGGCCCATGCTCTTGGTTCATATTTCCATTTGCCGCATGGGCTGGCCAATGCAATCATGCTTTCGTATGTCATTGAGTTCAACGCAACGGACACGCCCACAAAACAGGGTATGCTCCCGCAATATAAATATCCCTGGGTCAAGGGTCGCTATGCGCGTATAGCTGACATGCTGCACCTGGCTGATGACATTCAGGGCGATAACCCGGAAGACCGCGCAGAAAAAACCGCGCGCCTGGTGCGGGCGATCGAGGGCTTGAAACGCGATCTGAAGATTCCACGTTCACTCAAGGATGCCGGAATTGCGGAAGCCGATTTCCTGCACAAGCTGGATGAAATGTCCGAACAGGCCTTCGATGACCAATGCACCATAGCCAATCCGCGCTATCCCCTGATCAGCGAATTGAAAGAACTCTACCGCAAGGCCTATTATGGCGAACCTCTCAAGGCCATGGTAACAGAAAACCAGAGCAATAATTAGGGAAATATCGATTTGGGGGCTGCTGGGCCCCCAAATCAATATTTATAAAAGATGAATAATCAGAGTTTCTTTATATCAGCCAGATTCCTTACAAATTCTTTGTTCATTCCGGGAAAGTTTTGTAATTTGCTCATATTCCTTTGCGCGTCTTCTTATTTCTTCCTTTGTTTCTTCCCATTCCGGCACATGCCAGTTTTTGCGTTCCGGAAACACTTCAATAATCCTGTACTCGTCTCCCAATTTAAGTGAAAGGCGAACCTTTCCGCCGCTTGACGCAGCGCGAGGAGAATATGCGGACGTTATTGCGCAGGCCGATTCCAGAATATCATCAGGCCAGGATGCGCCATGGCGGGCAAGGGCAATGGGGCCCGAGAAATCACATAATTTTATAAGAATATCATCTTTGCTTGCATTCGCGCGCAATGCATCGTTATCACAGCTATTTCTGCCAATGCAAAGCCAGTAATCATTTTGCCACATTTGACGGCCAATGCCGGACAAGCGGAAATCCTCATGTGCCTTGATGATTCTGGCTCCATTTGCCGGAGGCTCTTGTTTGTCCACACCGCAGTCGGGAAGATAATGCTTCAGAATCTGCCAATATCGACGCCCGTTTTCTTTTTCAGTAAGTTTGCAGCCTCCTGCCGGGGTTGGGATTTCGGCAAGTTTGAATTTTGTGGCAAGTTCAAGCTGCTCGCTTCTGCCGCGACCGGCAATGGCAGGCAAAAGGTCACGGTTTACCAGGCCGTTTTCTTCCATTGGGGTTGGCGGTAAATGCTGGGCGCTCAATGGCCGTAGCAGGCAATCGCGTACATTTGCTTCCCTTGAGATCAGGAACAGGGTGTCTCGCCTTTGGCTCATGGGGCGCTGGCCAAGCACTTCTCCCGTTGCCAAAAAAGTCGCGCCTATTTTATCCATATATTTTTTGGCCTGGGTGAGAAGCAAAATTTTGCAGTCCACACAGGGATTGAGAACCTTGCCGAAACCATGGGCCGGCCAGCGGCAAAGCATTTGCATGAATTCCCTGCCCACATCAAGAGAAACAATGTTAAGGCTATAGATTTTTTTCCAGCGATCAATGGAATGCCTGCTGCCGAAAAACGGTGAAATGCAATGCAGGCAAAGAACCTCAAGACCCTGTTCCTCAAGAACCTTTGCGGCCAAAATACTGTCCAGACCGCCCGAAAAGAGCACAATGGCATCAACTGACACGATAATACGCCTGTTTGCTTGAAAAGTTGGCAGAAATCATTGTATGTGGATAATGGAACTATAGCATTTTACGCATGAAAATATCTCTTACTGGCAAAGCAAGTTTGCCTTGAGATATTCTCGCGCAAGCCTTTGCAGGCAAAGCCGCGTTAGGGCATTTACGCAATTTCATTGCATAAATGCCCTAGTCCTGTACGGCAAGAGAAGGGAATATTTTTGTCATTGAATAAAAAAACCTGCAAATAATGATGAATAAAAATGGGGGCCAGTGGCCCCTAAGAAAATCGACCTTGTAATTTTTACACATTGCCCGGAATAGGCTGCCTTGTAACTACAGAGAAAACCCTGTAGCAGCGCATGCAGCGTTTTGCCTCTTCCCAGGCCTCTTCGCGGGACATGGTCTGTTCCACTTCCTCAAAATTGCAATTGCGTTCCATGGGCTCCCGTTCATGTACCTTGACCCTTTCTTGTTTGGGCTTTGAAGGCGCAGGTTTTCCGTCATCCATCAACTTGGCGCCCTGGATCCATTCACTGAGTCTCCAGCGGCTATCAAACGGGCTGCGTCCCTCCGACAGGAATTGATCTATGGAACGAGCAGCAAAATAGGCATGCCCCATACCCATAATCATGGTTGAAGGGCCCGAAGCACGAGGCCCGGTTGTGCAGTCGCCACCTGCAAAAACGCCCTTGCGGCTAGTTTCGTGCGTTGAATTGACCACGATGCAATTTTTGCGATCCAGTTTGATGCCATCGGCTTCAATCAACATATCGGGATCAATTTTTTGTCCTATTGCGGCAATTACGAAGCTGCAGGGAATAACGTGTTCCGATCCTTCAATGGGACGAACGCCTCTACGTCCGCTGGCGTCCGGTTCGGTACGTTCCATGTCCATAACGCGCAAGCCGGTAATTTTGCCGTTTTCAACAACAAGACTATCCTGGCCGCAAAGAAAATGAAATTCCACGCCTTCAGCTTTGGCCGCGACAATTTCCTCATGATCGGCAGGCGCATCCGCTTCTGTACGGCGATAAATGAGATGAGTTTTGCCGGTTGCAACGCGGCAAGCCGCCCTGCAGCAGTCCATAGCCACATTGCCGCCGCCAACCACGACCACATCGCCATCCAGAACGGGGGGATGGCCGGCTTCCACTCCATTATAGACATTTTCGAGAAAATCAATGCCGTTCATATAGCCTGCGAGAGAAGTATCTTCATCCTTCATGCCCAGATATGAGCCAAGGGGAGCGCCGCAGGCAATGAAAATTGCCTTGTAGCCCTTGCCGAAGAGATCATTGATGTCAAAATCGCGACCGAGTTTCTGATTGAAGATGAACTTGCCGCCCATTTGGCTTACAATGTTGTTTTCGGCTTGCAGAGTATCCTTTGGCAGACGATAGATCGGGATGCCATAACGAATCATGCCGCCAGCATGCTCCTTGGCTTCAAAAATATCCACTGGATAGCCGCGCTGGAGCAGATGATAGGCACATGAGGTTCCAACAGGGCCAGCGCCGATAACGGCAACTTTTTCTTCCTTTATTTCCTTCGCTTTTTCCGGTTTGAGCATTCCCGAGGCAATTGCCTTGTCAGCCGCATAGCGCTTCAGATTACGGATGGAGATCGGTTCATCAACGTCTGCCCGGCGGCAGGCGCTTTCGCAACTACGCACGCAAACGCGTCCGCAACTGCCGACAAGCGGATAGTGGCGCAGTACGGTGTTTGCCGCCAAATCTTCATGACCATCACGAATATAATCAATATAACGCGGTATATTTACAAGACCGGGGCATGCTTCAATGCATGGGCTGGTCATTGCGCTGAAAAATTCGGCCTTGTCCGCTTTTTCTCTCGGTTTGAGTTCCCTGGTAAAGTGGGCAATTGCATCCAGGAGCGGAGCAGGCCCTGTCTTGCCTATGCCGCAAAGGGCGGTTTCGTTCATCTGATGGGCAATATCGACAATTTCGTTCCAGTCCACATCTTCCCCATTCTGGGCCGCAAGCAATGCATCGCGCAAAATCGGCGCGCCAGTGCGACAGGGAGAGCATTTTCCACAGGATTCGGAAGCAACCTTGGCAAAATGCTGACCCATTGCCCACAAAAGCGGCAGATCGGGGTCAAAAACCAGAAAACCTCTGTGACTAAGAATTGCGCGGGCTGGATTACCTTCATTAAAATTGTCGAAAACGTTCAAATCCAGATCTGCCGGCTGATCCTCCCCACCATTTCTATTATCATAAACTGTGCCGTCCCAGACACCGTAAGCCAGCTTTGCCATGACTTTCCCCCAAAAATGATAAACACATTCTTGTCGTGAAGCGATTTAACAATATCACATACTATATAGAATAAAATAGATATAGCAGGCTTTGAACTTTTGTTCAACAACAGGGATTGTTTAAAATCGAAAAGGGGGGGGGAGTCTCACGACTCCTTCCTTCTCGCGCCAACGTACAAGCTCATCTCATACGTCGGTTTCCTTTGAAGTTTTACCGTACCGGCTATCTGTTCAGGACTATGATGCCCGTCTGCCTGATCCAGGCAGCTTCATTGCCCTGGCACATTGCCACGCCAAAGACAACCGCCACCAGTCTTTAACCGACAGGGCAAGCATCCATGCGCTCCATTCAGGCACTCCAGACCTTTGAGAAAGCGGGCAATACAGATTGCACGTTTGCACTGCCTTATAGAGAACGGCATCGTTCCCATGTCCGGCGCACATAAAAACGGGACATGATTTATTCATGTCCCGTTTTTCCGAAAATGTTCGGAATGAAATTTTCTCTTCCGCCTGCCTTTTTTCGAATTTCCGGCTCCGGTCTCGCCCCGAAGCCGGAAATCGTGTGGGGAGGGGAGTATGTATGCTGCTAATTAGGCAGCCATTGATTCAAAAAGTTCTTTCGCATTCGGATTGGCCGGATTGCTGCCAAGGACAATTTCAAGATGCTCGCGGGCTTCGCTCTGGCGTCCAAGGAAAATCAGGCAGCCGGCCAGTGTTACGCGTACAGCTTCTTTCTCCTCACTGGCTTCCAAAGCGGATTCCAGCATGGAAATGGTTTTGTCAACCTGGTTTGTCTGATAAGCTTCGCGCACCATGCAGTTCAGGGCCACAAGATTGCCGGAGGACTTTTCAAGGGCACGGGTGAAATAATCAAATGCTTCGGTGTGCTCGCCTTTTTCCATGTGGACAAGGCCAATTCCGCACAGTGTCTTGTCGGTCTCTTCAATGGTTGCGGCTTTCTGGTAAAGAACCAGAGCCTTGTCCAATTCTGCGCGCTGCACGGCCACAGTAGCCAGGCCCATGAACGGAGCCGCGCTTTTGGAATTGGCAGATGCGGCCTTGCGATAATATTCTTCGGCCTTGTCAAAGTCGCCCATGAAAAGATAGCACTCGCCAAGTTCTTTGTTGATTTCGTAATCCAGCTGATTATCCATTGTTTCTCCCCTTTGTATTTCCCAGTTTTTATTATTGCGCTATGCGCATCGTTGATTTGTCTTTCTTTATGCAGTCTCCGTGCCAAAGCTAAAATATATTGATAAATCAATAGGTTATTTTTGAGAAAGAAAGCAATAGGCAAAAATTTCCGTCAGGATATCATAAAGTCAGTGCCCAAATTCCTGCTTTTTAAATCCAACGCAGCAAAAGATTACAGGCAAATTTTGCCCTTGCCCGGAGAAGGCATTGATTCGAATGTCGGAAATTTGACCTCTCGAATTGGAGAAGGCTGCAGGATAATAAAATGGGGATGTATAGAGAAGAGAAAAGCGGGTAAAATGGAGGGGCCTTCCAACAAAACAGCAAAGGCTTAGGTCCGCGAAGCTTCAGGGAAGAAGCGTGGTTCCGGTTGCTATTCCTCTTTGCCGGATATAAGCAAGAATTTCATTGAGCACCTGTTCGATTGTCAAATTGGAATTGTCGATGATTTTGGCATCGTCGGCAGGGCGAAGCGGCGCGATTTTCCTGTCGCGATCCTGTTTGTCGCGTTCAGCCATATCTTTTTCAAGTGTGGCCAGATCGGCGTAAATGCCCATTTTGGCCAAATCATGTTTGCGGCGTATGGCGCGGGTAAGCGGAGTCGCAGTAAGAAAAATCTTGAATGCCGCATCCGGGAACACCACAGTGCCGGTATCGCGGCCATCCGCAATGATGGCGTGTTTCGCACCGATTTTGCGTTCGCTTTGTAACATGAATTGACGCACTACTGGTCTTTGGGCGATTTTCGAGGCCAGCAGGGCAACTTGTTCTGTCCTGATCTCATCGCCAATCGCTTTGCCATTGCAATCAAGCTTTGCTTCAGCTCCGTTGCCCACCAGGTCAAAATCCAGTTTGGACAATTTTGTCTGTACTTCGGCATCGGGCATTGTGGGGCCGTTTTCTTCCAACACCAGGGCGGAATACCGAAACATTGCGCCGGTATCGAGATGCGGAATATCCAATTTTTTGGCCAGGAGATCTGAAACAGTGGATTTACCGACGCCAGATGGCCCATCAATGGTGACTACCGGAAGAAATTTGTTCATAATATTGCTTCCATGGCTTCGATAAAAGCCAGGTTTTCTGAAGTATTGCCAATACTGACTCTTAATTTGTCAGGCAAATTGTAACTGGCAAGTTTTCTGATAATAATGCCTTTTGCCAGCAGCTTTTCAAAACATTCGGCAGCGCTTATGGAGTTTTTCGGAAGTTTGAACATCAAAAAGTTGGCCGCGCTTGGCCAAACATGGCAACCAATCCTGGCAAGGCCAGTGGCAAGAAACTTTCGGCCTTCTCTTACTATCTTAATTGTTGCTTCCCTGAAAGCATAGTCTTCAAGGGCAGCGATGGCGGCTTCTTCCGCCAGTATGTTCAGTGAGAAAGGCAAGCGCGCGCGCCAGTAATATGAGGCAAGATCATCCGGAAGAATGCCGTAGCCAATGCGCAGGCCAGCAAGGCCATAACTTTTTGAAAATGTACGCAGCACTGCGGCATTTGCTGGCAGTTTGCCCGATTCCAGCAAGGAAGTCGTCCCGGCATTCGGCGCAAAATCCATATAGGCTTCGTCGATTACCAAAAGGCATTCCGGAGCGCGGACAGAAAGCTTTTGAGCAAATTCGGCAACTTTTTCCGGTTCCGGACAATAGCCGGAAGGATTGTCCGGAGTTGTGACAAAACAAAGCCGTGTGCTGCCGTCAATCTTTTCGAGCAATTTGTCGAAATCAAAAGAGAAGTCGCTTTTGAGCGCGCAGCGGCGGGTTTCAAGGCCGTTGATCTGTGCCTGGATGGGATAGATGCTGAAACATGGTTCAAAACAGGCAATGGAATGTTTGCGTGGCTCGCAAAGAATGCGCATCAAAAGGTCAATGATTTCATCCGAACCGTTGCCTATGGCAATTTGGGCCTTGTCAATCTTGTGTCTTTCGGCGAGAGCCTCGCACAAACGAGGATTGCCCGATTGCGGATAACGGAAAGCATACGGGGCTTTTCTGGCAATTACCTGTTGCACCAGCGGTGAGCATCCAAGCGGGTTTTCGTTGCTGGCCATTTTTATAACAACAGGCAAATTGTATTTTTGCCGAATTTCATCAATGGAAAGCCCGGGCGAATAGGCATCCAGAGAGCGGATACGCCCGGGCAAATCGGTATGTGGCATCAGAACTGCCTATTTGGGAGTTTCGGTTGGACGAACTGTAAGTACCGGCATATCGGCGTTTTTGACAACTTTTTCCGCCACAGATCCAAACAGAATGCGATCAATGCCTTTACGTCCATGGGTTCCCATTACGATAATATCGGCTTTTTCATCATGCGCGCGGTTGAGGATTTCCTCGGCGGCATAGCCAATGAGAACCTGGCCGCGGGCTTCAACGCCGGTAAAATTTTCGGCAACAAAGGCTTCCATGGATTTTTCCGCGCCGGTAACAATTTCTCCAACAAAATTTTCAATGGTATTTGGGGGCACATGAAAGCCGACATACTGGCTCAACGAAGGCGCGGTATAAACTACCAGAACGCTTGCCCCAAGACCCTTGGCCAGCAGTACGGCATAGGCAGCCACTTCCTTGCTGTGGTCGGAAAGGTCTACCGCGCAGAGAATTTTCTTGATTTCCTTGGCCATGTTCTGTCTCCCTTGTTGTCCGCCAATTACTTGTTAGGCCATTTTAAAAATATTCCAGTTACGTAGCCATGATATTTGCAGGCAGAGGAAAAATCAAGAAAAAATGGATTTCAGCAGCAATTCTTATTTTGTTGTACATATACAAATTTTGCAAAATTTGGAAAAATTCCATTCATTGGGAATTGCGAATTTGCAAGTGCAATTTGCCTGACTGCTTATTATTATGCTATACAAAATTACGCTGGCTAAAAAGTATTCTTATAGATGTTTCAGTTTCTATCTAAACATGTTTAGAGTATTTATGCAATAAAATTGCGTAAATGCCCTAACGCGACTTTTCTTGCAAAGGCGCGCGCGAGAATATCTCAAGGCAAACTTGCTTTGCCGTTAAGAGATATTCTCATGAGTAAAATGCTATAGTAAATCATCAGTAATCCGGATGAACCGGATTTTTGAATTATTGCCAAATTTTTTCCAAATGGTATTTGTACGGCACATTGCATTTCTGAAAGGAGCTGGAAAATGAAAAAAGAAGTTTTTGATGTTACAGGCATGAGCTGCGCGGCTTGCTCCAGTCGGGTGCAAAAATGCGTGTCCGGCATTGGAGGTGTGGCAAAGGCTGATGTCAATTTACTCAAGAACAATATGACAGTGGAGTATGACGATGCATCTGTAACACCCAGGGATATTATCCATGCTGTAACGAAAGCCGGATATGGAGCTCGGCAGAAAATAGCGCAGGAAGCCGGGAAGAGCGAGGATATCCAGGTTCTCGAAGAAGCGCGAATGAAAACAAGATTGCTGGTATCGCTTGTTTTCACAATTCCATTATTCATTTTATGCATGGGGCACATGTTTGGCCTGCCCATGCCTCGATTTCTTGTCCATAATGGTCTTGTCTATGGATTTACCCAATTTCTTCTGACCATTCCCGTCATATTCGTCAATTTCAAATATTTTATCAATGGATTAAAGACTCTCATACATGGGTCTCCAAATATGGATTCCCTGATTGCGATTGGTTCAGGGGCAGCAGTGATTTCAGGCATACACTCCATATATTTCATGGCCTATGCTTCTGAAGCTGGCAATTTCCAACTTGTGCAATATTATGCCCATAATCTGTATTTTGAATCCGCTGCCATGATTTTGGCACTAATCACTTTGGGTAAATTTTTTGAGGCCAGGGCCAAGCGAAAAACTTCTGATGCTATTGCAAAATTGATGGATCTGGCCCCAAAGACCGCCATCCTGTTGAAGGATGGCAAGGAAATTACGGTACCATTACAAGAAATACACGTTGGAGACCTGCTTGTCGTAAAAGCTGGCGCAAATGTGCCTGTTGACGGAGAAATTGACGAAGGGTACGGGATGCTTGATGAATCCGCGTTGACAGGGGAAAGCATGCCAGTTGAAAAGAATCCGGGAGATCTGGTTTATTGCGCAACTTTAAATCTGTCGGGTCATTTTGTTTTCAAGGCTACAAGGGTTGGAGAAGACACAACCCTTGCCCAAATTATCCGGCTGGTGGATGATGCTTCATCATCGAAAGCTCCAATCGGGTGCCTGGCAGATAAAATAAGCGCTGTTTTTGTGCCTGCTGTCATTTGTATTGCCCTGCTTGCAGCCGTTATATGGTTGTTATATGGACAAAGCCTGGAATTTGCAATTTCCATTGCAATTGCCGTGCTTGTTATTTCATGCCCCTGCGCGTTGGGCCTTGCAACTCCGACAGCCATCATGGTTGGCACCGGCCGTGGCGCATCAATGGGGATTCTTTATAAGTCGGCGGAATCAATTGAAAATGCCGGCAAGATAGATGTTGTCGTCCTTGACAAGACCGGTACTGTTACCGAAGGCAAGCCAAAGGTTACGGATATTTTGCCTGTTGAAAAAAATGTTAGTGAAAATGATTTGCTTGTTTATGCCGCCTCCCTTGAAAAACTTTCGGAACATCCCCTGGGCGCGGCAATAATTGAAGATGCGGGTGGAAAACATCTGGATTTTCTGCCTGTTACAAATTTCAGGCAGGTCGCTGGCGAAGGTGTTTTTGGGGATATTTCAGGAAACGTAATTGCAGTTGGAAATGCCCGAATGCTTGCAAATTTGGGCATTGATAATCCACTGGCAAGCCAGGCAGAAGCCTTGGCAAGGGATGGCAAGACGCCACTTTTCTGCGTGAAAGATAAAAGTTTGCTTGGAATTCTGGCAGTTGCGGACGTTATCAAGCCTTCCAGCCGCGAGGCAGTGGCTTCCCTGAAAAAATTGGGGCTGGAAGTTGTGCTTTTAACTGGCGACAATGCCCAGACTGCAAAAGGAATTGCGCGCCAGGCTGGAATAGAGCGTGTAGTTGCGGAAGTCCTGCCCCAGGACAAGGAAAGAGAAGTCAGAAGATTGCAAGAATGTGGCCGCAAGGTAGCCATGGTCGGAGATGGAATCAACGATGCTCCAGCTCTTGCCAGCGCGGATGTTGGCATTGCAATTGGCGCCGGAACTGATATTGCCATGGAAACCGCTGATATAGTCCTGATGAAAAGCGATCTTCTGGATGTTGTTTCGGCAGTGGAGCTAAGTCGGGCGGTCATCCGCAATATACGCGAAAATCTTTTTTGGGCCTTCTTTTACAATGCAGCCGGCATTCCCATTGCAGCCGGAATTTTTTATCCTGTATGGGAAATTGTATTGAACCCGATGATAGCCGCGGCCGCAATGAGCATGAGTTCGGTAAGTGTTGTTTCAAATGCCTTGCGCTTGCGCTGGTTCAAGACCCGTCTTGTTCCGGATGCAAAGGTAAATCAGCAGTCAGCCATTGCAATGCAAGAACAGACTCCAGAAACGGAAAAAGTTATTATAGAAGTTAAAGGAATGATGTGTGATCATTGCAAGAATATGGTGGAAAAAGCCCTGTTATCGGTTCCAGGGGTTCTCAAGGCAAATGCCAATCCCGGAAAAGACAGGGCAGAAGTGGAATGTGAGGCAAACACTGACATTGCCCTTCTGAAAGAAGCGGTGGAAAAAGCCGGCTATGAGGTTGTAAAATAGGCGCTTGAAATAGCTTTCCAAAAGAAAGTGCGAAAAATTCTGTTCACAACCTGTCAAATATTGTCTTCATAATGGAAAGAGTGTTGCCTGTATTTGCCGGCAACACTCTTTTTACTGATGTAAGGCTTTCAGGATATTATTTTAAATTTTCTGCCAAAAGTTCGGAAATATGCTGAACTTTGACTTTTTTCCCCTGTTTTTCCATGCCGCCTTTTATTTGCATAACGCAGCCTGGGCAATCCACAACAACGCGACTTGCTCCAGTTTCAGCAATATTTTTGATTTTATTGTTCATAAGGTTACCGGAGATTTCCGGAAATTTCATGGAATAGGTTCCACCAAATCCGCAACAAACGTCTTCTTCTTTGCAGGGCACATATTCTGCGGCATCCGCAATCAGTTCACGCGGCGCTTCGGTAACTTTCAGTCCGCGGCACAGATGGCAGGAGGCATGATAAGTTACTTTTTCGTCAGTTTTCCTGAAGTCTTCAGATTTCATGCCAAGCTTGTCATGAATAAAGGAACTGAAGTCGATAATCTTGTCGGCAAAATTAAGCGCTTCCGCCCGATTCATGTCGTTTTCCAGAATTTTGGGATAGGTATGCTTGAGATGGGAAGCGCAGCTGGCGCAAAGGGTAACTATATAGTCATACTTTGAAGGATCAAAGGCAGCCAGGTTCTGTTTTGCAATATCAACAGAAGTTTTGCGCTGCCCCATCATTTCTACTGGCAAACCGCAACAGGTCTGTTCCATGGGATAATCAATGGCAATATTTTTGGCGCCCATTACCTTTACGGCAGCCTTGAGTTGTTCAGGATAAATGAAATCCTGGGCGCAACCACCAAAGATGGCAATTCTCATGGTCGGATTTTGCGGGCGGGGCTGCATTTCTGGCCACATATCCCTGAAAGCCTTGTTTGCTATTGCAGGCAAAGCCTTGAAACCATGTTTGCCAAGGAACATGGCCGGCAAATGCCGCTGGAATTGCTCGCCACCGGTAAATGGACGCTGGGCCTTGCTGGCAAATTTAAGTAATGTATGGAAAAGTTTGCGGTTTTTCATAACCGATGCCAGAAGCGCAGCCTGTGCGCCACCGCCCTGTTCCTCCGATACACGTGCCCTTATGTCGCGAATTAATCGCGGCAAATCTATTCCGCCTGCGCAAACATTTGCACAGGATTCACAACCAACGCAATTTTGGCAAAGGACTTTGGCCTTGTCCTTGCCATGGAAGAAATAGGTAAGAATAAGACCTATTGCGCCAATGTAGATATAGCCCATCTTGTGGCCGCCGACGAGGCGGAAAACCGGACAAACGTTGGCACAGGCTCCACAACGAACACAGCGGAAAATTTGCGAAAAAACAGGATCCTTTGCAATTTCGGTGCGGCCGTTATCCAGAAAAACCACATGCATGGTCTTTTTATGTTCCGGCGCGGCATCGCAATTGACCCGGCCATTAATAAAGCTGACATAAGAAGTCAAACGTTGGGCAGTCGCGTTTCTGGGCAAAACCTGCAAAGCTGTCAGGGCCACATCCAGCGTGGGAACAAGTTTGTCCAGCCCTACCAGGGCAACATGCACACGGGGAAGGGTAGTAACCATGCGCGCATTGCCTTCATTGGTAACAGTTGTCACGGCTGCATTTTCGGCAATGGCAAAGTTGCACCCCGAAATTCCCATATCCGCAGCAATAAACTTGCGCCGTAACTGTACACGAGCTGTTTTGACAAGCTTCTGAATATCTTCCCTGTCCTGAGCCTCGCCTGTTTCCTTTTCAAAATCATCCGCGACCTGGTAGCGGGAAAGATGGATGGCAGGCATGACCATGTGCGACGGGCCTTCATGCCTCAGCTGGATAATCCATTCACCCAGATCTGTTTCATCAACAACCATGCCGGCATCTTCCAGAGCGTGATTGAGCTGGATTTCTTCTGCCGTCATTGATTTTGACTTGATGATAAACTTGGCTTTGTTTTCCTTCGCAATCTGGACAATGATATTGTTTGCTTCCTCCGCGTCTTTTGCCCTGTGCACAATCACGCCGCGTTTTTCCGCTTCGCCTTTGAACTGTTCATACAGTTCTTCCATGTGTTTGCAGGCATCGTCCTTGGCATCGGCGATCTGTCTGATCAGGCCATGTTCGTCTATTTCCTCAAATACAGCTTTGCGATTGGCCTTGTATGCAACAGCAAACGTATCCAGAGTGCGTCTCAAAAAGTCATCGTTCAGCGCGTCATCAATCTGTTTTCTATAATCGCCCAATGAACCGGGAGCTTCATGCATTGTGCTGATCCTCCAAAAGTATGATATGCAATTCAAGCGGGCCATGTACCCCTACAGCTGCAACTCTTTCAATATCCGCTGTCCTGCTTGGTCCTGTAATGAGGGTGGTGAATGTGCCAAGATAGGAACTCATTCTTTTGCGCAGCAGGTCGGCAATGGATGGTAGATCAGGATAAATCTCTGATTTTTTGAGGACAATGATATTGATTTCGGAAATCATGCCCGCAAGGCGAACATCTTCATTATCATTGTCAACCATGCATGTGCCGCTGGCCGCAACGCCAGCTTCCGCAAAGGAAAGACCAACATCAATACCAGCCAGGTACTTGCGAAGGCCATTCTTTATGCAAAGAAAACCTTTTTCCTGGCATTCCTTTTCAAGAACTGCATAATCTGCGTCATCAAGAGAGGGCGCGGCAACAATTTTCTGAACTCTTGTGGGAACCTTGTTTGGCCCCAAAGGTCCTTTGGGCGTTCCTGGTTCATCATCCAGCATTTCAGCAGGAGATTTTTGCTCACATACGTCAACCACATATTGCAACGTGGCCTCCATATTGGGCAATTCCTGCACAACCGCATTTACCAGAGCCGCCTTGGCGCAAAATGCCTCGACAAGTTCCGGGTTTACTGTGGGCATATTTTTCTCCTTATGGGTAGAGCCAATATAACACTGCAAATTTGACAGAAATGTTCATACCACATCTGTGTCTGTTACGGCTAATCAATAACGTTTGAATCTGTTCCCGATTTTCAGGCCTGCTTAATGCAGGCTGAAAGATAATACCGGGAAATATCCCAAAAATGTTAATCCAGGGACTCGGCATAAATCTGAACAGTATGTTTTACCAACACGCCATCTTTATTCTGGGACAAAACATCCTCAAGCTGCATCATGCATGCAGGGCAGCTTGTCGCAACAATCCTCGCGCCGCTTGCAATGACATTATCCCTCTTTCTTTGACCAATTTTGCGTGAAAACTCATAATGGAGAAGATTGAAAGAACCGCCATTTCCACAGCACTTGTCATGATCGTTCATTTCCACAAATTTGTATTGTGGATTTGCCTTCAGGACTTCTCGCGGCTCACTTGTTACGCCAAGGGATCGGACCAGATGGCACGGGTCATGATAGGTGACAGGCGTAGCTGAGGCTGTTGGTGATCCGGTTGCCTTGACGCCGAGTACTTCAACCATGAAAACATTGATATCCATTGTTTTCATGGCAATGTCCCGAGCAAGCTGCTTTTCTTTTTCACCAATGCGTTCCGCGTATTCCGGCCATAATTCCTTTATTGTGGAGGTACAGGTTGCGCACGGCGTAACCACATAATCATAGTCGCTTTTGGCGAATTCCTCCAGATTGACTTTAAGTTCCTTGAGCATGCCAGCGGCATCGCCGGAGCATACGGCGGGAATCCCGCAGCAGATCTGTTTTTCAGGAATAAAGATGGCGACATCGTGGTGCCTGAACACCTTTATGCAAGCCAGCGACATATCAACATACATCTTGTCGCCAACGCAGCCGGGAAAAAATGCGACCTTTATTCCACCTTCTTTTCTGGGCTCATCAACCTTGCCCAGAATGGAATGCAGGGGTTTTTTGGCAAGAGGTTTGATATGTCTGTCGCCAATCAGGAAATCGAACATCGGGGCGCAAACCGTTCCCTGGGCATCATGCGTTTTTTTGAAAAGCATTCCCTGAATTGGGGCGCCTGCCCTGATAACGAAATTAAAAAGACCGGAATTCGGCAACACGGCCCTGAAAATCAGTTTTTTGATTGGACTCAAGCCAAGATAGCCGTACACTACTTCCCTGGCTTCCCTGAAAATTTCCATTATTTTTACGCCAGGAGGACAAACAGATTGACAGGAAGAGCAAAGCAGGCAACGTCCCAATTTTTCCGCAAGAGCCTCTGGATCTTTGAGCAGCATATGGGCCAGGTTATTGATCAACACAAGTCTGCCACGGGCAACGTCAGCTTCCTGATAATAAGTCCTGAATGTCGGACATACAGACTGGCACATTCCGCAGCGCATGCAGACAGCTATTTTGTCGTCCAGCGCCATGAGGCGCTGGGCCAAAGCTTGCAGATTGTTCATTGATTAAATCTCCACCATTTTCGTGGGATTGAAAAGCCCCCTGGGATCAAGGGCGCGCCTGAGCCTGCGCGAATATTCGATCGTGCCCTTGCTGGTTTCCTTTTCCAGCCATTTGGCTTTCGCGGTTCCAATTCCATGCTCGCCGGAAAGAGTGCCATGTAGCTTGATGGCAATATCAAACATTTCATCCACCGCTTCCTCGACACGGTGGAATTCATCCTTGTCCCTGATATCGCAAAGGAAAGTCGGGTGAAGATTGCCGTCCCCCGCATGGCCGAAAGTGCCAACTTCAACTTTATATTTGGCGGCAATGTCATTTACCGCTTTCAGCATGGCTGGTATTTGCGAACGGGGAACTGTGGCGTCTTCAAGCACAGTTGTGGGACGGGCGCGGGCCAGAACCGGCAACGCCTGCCTTCTTGCTTCCCATAGCCTGGCCTTTTCCTGCGCATCTTTTGGGATATGTATTTCTGTGGCCTTGTTGGCTTCAAGAACCTTGGCAATAGCCGCCGCGTCATCTTCAACCTGTTCAGGATAGCCATCCACCTCAATCAAAAGGATTGCGCCCGCGTCCCGCGGCAAACCAGCATGGGTGAAATCGTCCACGCGGATAATCGTATTGTTGTCAAGAAATTCCAGGGTGCATGGCAGAATGTGGGCAGCAATGATTCCAGCAACGGCATCCGCAGCGTTTTGCATATCTGCAAATACAGCCATAAGGGCTTTGGTGGCCTTTGGCGGAGGCACAAGTTTCATTACGGCCTGGGAAATAATGCCCAGCGTCCCTTCCGACTGGATCATAAGGCCGCACAGATTATACCCGGTAACGCACTTTACGGTTCGCGACCCGGATTTGACCATGGCGCCTGTTGAATCAAAAAATTCTATCCCCATGAGATAGTCTTTTGTAACGCCATATTTCAATCCACGCAGACCGCCGGCATTTTCTGCAATGTTGCCCCCAAGAGTCGACACAGATTGCGAACCCGGATCAGGAGGATAGAAAAGGCCCTTTTTGGCTACTTCCGCCGCAAAAGTGGCGGTTATAACGCCAGGTTCAACCACGGCGTACAGATCATTTACATTTATTTCCAGAATTCTGTTCAGCTTCTGTGTGCTTATGACAACGCTTTTTTCACTGTCGGGAATTGTTCCGCCAGAAAGGTTTGTCCCGGCTCCACGCACAGTCATCGGGATACCTTCTTCATAGAGCTTTTTGACAACGATGCCCAGTTGTTCCTGGGTAGTTGGAAAAACCACCATGGCAGGCGTAACAGGCGGCAGCACGGCAGAATCAAAGGAATAACTTTGTCTGTCAGCTTCATCGGTCATAACATTTTCTTTTCCCAGAAGATCTTCAAAGTCTTTTGCCAAAGTCTGGATTGCCATAGGCCCTCCTTGGATGTTTTTGTGCCCGGCAGAATAAAAATTCCGAATATGGAATATCTATCAATTGTTGGATATGCAGGCAACGACATCGTTCCCTGTATGAAACCCGTAAGGATTTTGCGCCGCGCAACGGCGTAAAACAGTCGAAAACCGCCATTTTGGATTGGAGATTTTCGACATTGAAATGTTTGCATTTCAATATTGATTTACAAGATTAGCAATTGCAAGGCAAATTAGCAATGACTTATCCACAAGTAACAGGACATGAATAATTGGACTGTCATCAATTTTCATTCAGGCTGTTGAACATGCTTCAAGGTGTTGCGACGCTTTCTTTGCCCATAATGGAAAACATAAATTCACAATTTGTTTTTATCGGGAAATGGTAAATATTTGTATGTTTGCTTTGTATATACCACAAAAGTATTTGAATTTTTTATTTTTCGAATATAATTTGCCTCAGTAACCACACACAAGGGAATGTCCGCAATGTCCGATATTAATTCATCTGCCGGTAATCTGTCGTTTTTTTTTGATTTGGCTGTTGAACAGCATTCCATGATTAATATGTATTTTATGGTGGATAAATGCCAATTTTCTTTTATATCGGCCCCATGTGTCATGGTCAAAGGCGGCCACTTTGTTGTTCGCGCCAATTTGGAAGCCATGGAAGAAGGCCAGCCTATAATTTGGGGTACGGAAGTAAACGGTTATTTTACCGTCAGGGATATAAATCCGGTTAATTGCCATTTCTCGACCAAACTTGTCAGGATGTACAATGGTTCCATGAACTCCATGTATCTTGTCTTTCCATTGCCAAAATATGTGGATCATAACCAACGCAGATTTAGCAGACGGATTAGCATCGACAGTGAGAACGCCGGTAATTTCAATGTCTGGTTTGGAAATATGGATGGGGGGGATATGGAAAATCTCCCAACCCTCAATTGGTATGATCTTGCAAACAGTTCTTGTGAACTTGCCGAGATTTCATCGAGCGGATTGCGTCTTGACATTCCGGAAAATACTCCTCTTTGCACGAAAATGATGGTAAATAACCTTGTTTTGCTGAAAGGTAATTTTGGCACTGCCAATAAAAGCAATCCAATTTTTGTATTGGGGAGCATAGTAAGAAAAATGCCCAATCCCGAATTGGAAAATATAATGAGCCTGGGCTGCCAATTCCATTCCTGGCGGAAAATTGATCCACGCGTTTCAAAAACCTGGTTCAGGTCAGACCCAAAAGAAGGAATTGGCGCAATAGCTGAATGGATTGCCAGAAATTATCGTTCCATTGGCATATAGTACTCAATAACATTGAATACTTCGTATTCTCTATTCAATGTTAAGATCGCTTCGCCGAAAACGTGGTTTCGGCTTGCTTACGGCGGCTATGCCGCCGCGCCAGGATTACGCCTGACCTATGGTATGCCGAAACATATATGTTTCGGAGCTCCATAGCATTTTACGCATGAGAATATCTCTTAACGGCAAAGCAAGTTTGCCTTGAGATATTCTCATACGCTCCTTTGCAGGCAAAGTCGCGTTAGAGCATTTATGCAATTTCATGGATTTTAATACATAATAAGCGAAATTGCATAAATGCTCTAGATACAATGAAAAATATAAATTCGGTCTATGAAACAAAGACCGGAAGTTTATTTTTTACAAAAAGGAAGTGAATATTATACGTGCGGAAGCCATCAAATGGATTGTATTTGAATGGATTTTAATACATAATAAGCGAAGAGGAAGATGAAAGTTCTTCCCCTGCAATTGTCTGATATCTTTGGGGGTTGATTCGACAATCCGCTACACTGCGGCCTGGAATCAGCCTCTTTTTTATTCAAATCCAAAGGAGATTTTATGGCTTCTATTTTTGATATTCTTGGCGGAGTAATGAGCGGCGGCTCAAGAGGCGGAAGTTCATTGGGGAGTTCCCTGGGCGGTACTTTTGGATCCATACTGGATACCCTTTCAAGCCAGGCCAAATCGGCCCAGGATACATTTAATAACAATATTACCCAAAAAGGTGGCCTGGGAAGCATGCTTGGCGCCGGCGCGCTAGGCGCGTTGCTGGGTAATGTGGCTGGAGGAAATCTTCTTAAAAATGCGGCCTTGCTTGGCGCTGGCGCTGTGGCTCTCAATTTTTATAAAAAATGGGCTGCAGGCAAGCAGCAGGACAATGCTTCACAGCAGGCAAATTATCAGGCTCAGGTTCCCCATCAAAATCAGGCTTCTGCACAAGCATCCATGTTGCCGCGCCTTGACCAGCCCACTGTGGAATTGATTACGCGCGCAATGGTCTACGCGGCAAAGTCCGATGGCAATATAGATCCGAAAGAAAGGGGATGCATGGAAGCTATACTGGCAAATATGTTGCCAGGGGAAAATTCCGAAGCCATGATTGAGAATATTGAGACCGAACAGGTTGATCCTGGCAGAATTGCATCAGCTGTCAAATCTGAAGAACAGGGAGAAGATGTTTACCGCCTGTCATGCTCGGTCATAAATATAGATCAGTTTATGGAAAGGGCGTATATGGATGCTCTGGCAAAGTCATTGGGTATCAACGATGGGGAGAAAAACAATATTGAAAATGAAGCGCGCGCAGCCAGAGAGCAATTGGTGGCTGCTGTAAACCGGGCATAAACAAAATTTTTCAGGAATATGACAAGACCCATGCAAGACCTGGCGCATGGGTCTTGTCAGTATGACATTATAAGATTTCATGCTTTCAACCATTTGGAGAGAAACAGTCCACGCTTTGCGGGACATTGCGCCGATTGGGGTAATGCACCATAACGCGGGACATGCGCGGGCGCTTTTGCGATGCAAAGCCGCCATGACAAACTCGTATATTTATGCGTGGATGTCATTTATAAAAAATCAATCTTGCAAACCCTGGAATATGGCCTGCCCTTCAATTCCACCCGCCATTCTTGCCAATTCTTCCTGACGATTTTTACCGGTAATGGGTTCGCATATAGTAAAAGTATTTTCTCCATTGATAATTTTTTTTATCTGAAAGTGTTTCCGGGCCCTGGCTGCCAATTGCGGCCAATGCGTAATCAAAATAATTTGACGTTTGTGTGAAAGAGATTGGATTTTTTCTGCAACCTTGTTTAAAGTCATTCCCCCAATTCCGGCATCAACTTCATCAAAAATAAAAGTTGTGTCATCAGAGTCGCTTTTTAATGATATCCATGCCAGAAGAAATCTGGATAGCTCGCCGCCGGATGCAATCTTGTCAAGTGCCTGGGGAGTTTGACCAGGATTTGGCGCCCAGAGAATTTTGGTTTTTTCATCCACAATGCCCGGCCAGATTTCAAATTCGGGAAAATCCGGAATAACTTTTACATGTTCCGAAAATCCAAGGTCTTGTAATTGGTTTTCCAGTTTGCGCGCAAACAGGGTTGCCGATTCATGGCGAATAGGTTTTATTTGTTCGACAATTTTTCGTAGTTCATTTTCAATGGCTGTTATTTCCTTTTCCAAATGGGCCTGATCCAGAGAACAGGCATCAAGAAAAGAGAGGTTTTCTTCAATTTCTTTCTGGAGAGCAAGAATTTCTGGCAAAGAGCGTTTTAATTTGCGTTTTAGTTGGGCAAGCGCAAATAATCTTTCTTCAATCTTGTCCATATTGATATCTTCAAGTTCAGAAGAAGAATGCTTCATTCTCATGCCGAGATCGGAAAGTTGGTCGCGCAAAGCCGAGACGGCATCCAGATCCTGCTGCATTGAAGTATCGGTTTTGCTCATCTGGAATAAAAGTTTTTCCAAATCTGTGAGCATATCCAGTAGACCCGGTTCATTTTCTCCATGAAGAATGGATCGCGCCTTTGAGTAATTATGTTGGAGAGCCTCTTCAGCCCTGACTTTTGCGCGAATAATTTCCAGTTCTTCTTCTTCCCCCTCCCTTGGAGACACTTTGGCTATCTCCTCACTTTGCATTTCAAGAAGATCCCGCCTTTCAGCAAGCTTTTCAACTCGTTCGGACAATTGCTTTTTTTCTTTGGCCAGAGTTTGCAATTTTTCAAGAAGCGTATCCCGTTTTGCAAGCAATCCCGGCTGGGAAAAAACATTGTCCATCATTTTTGCCTGAAAGGCAGGATGAAGGAGTTGCTGTTGCGCATGTTGGCTGGTATGGCTTATCAATGTATGTCGTAATTCTTTCAGGCTATCTTGCGATTTTAAAACATCATTAATATAAAGACGGCTTCTTCCGCTTTCCGCGGCCAATTCCCTTCTGATTAAAATCTCTTTGTCATTTATTATAAAAAGCGCTTCCACCTGTGCGTGATCAGCTCCCTTTCTTACAAGATTTGCCTGAAGCTTTTCTCCAAGTAAAAAGCCAAGTGATTTTACAATGAAGCTTTTACCAACTCCTGTTTCACCTGTTAATACATTAATGCCTCCAGAAAATTCCAGAGACATGTCTTCAATAAGAGCGAGATTGCGTATTCTTAGATATTCCAACATGATAACTAACCTTCGCAATGCTGTCAGGAAAGTTTCGTCTTTGCTAAAAATCAAAAAAATATGGCAAAAGCTTTATGAAAATACTCAATGGCTGGGAAGAACTAGGATTTTAGCCTTGGGTCAAACATGTCCCTCAGGCTTTCACCAAGAAGATTATAACCAAGAACCGTAATCAATATGGCGAGCCCTGGAAAAATGGATAACCAGGGAGCAATTTCAATTGCAACTTTTCCTTCCATAAGCATATTGCCCCAACTTGGCGTAGGTGGCTGGACGCCCAGGCCAAGGAAACTGAGACTGGATTCAATCAGGATTGCCCCGGCAACGCCAAGGGTAGCCGTTATCAAAACAGGCGCCAATACATTGGGCAATATATGCCGAAAAAGAATGCGTGGGGTGGAACAACCTGCCAAACGAGCCGAGGCAATAAAATCCCGTTCCCGCAAACTAAGCGTATCTGCCCGGACAAGCCTCGTCACCCCCATCCAGGACGTCAGTCCAATTACGACCATGATATTTGCAAGACTCGGCTCCAAAAAAGCTATCACAGCCAAAATCAGAAAAAATGATGGGAAACAAAGCATGACATCAACAAGGCGCATTATTGTTTCATCCACATATTTTCTGAAATATCCGCTTACAAGGCCCAGAAATGTGCCAATGGAGATGGAAATTCCCACGGCTACAAATCCCACCCATAACGAAATTCTCCCGCCATAAAGGAGTCTTGAAAAAACATCGCGCCCCAAACGGTCTGTGCCGCAGATAAAATTTATTGAAGGGGGTTCAAGAATATTATTCAAATGTTCAATATTTGGAGGATAAGGGGCTATAAGGGGCGCACAAAGGGCTGCAATGGACATGACAAGCACAATTCCCAGGCCCAGCGCGAAAATGAAATTTTTACCCAAAAATCTTTTCAATGATTTGTATATCATTAGCCTTTTTCACCCATGGTTCGTATTCGCGGATCTGCCAGGCCGTAACAAAAATCTGCCAGAAGATTGCCGGCCAAAGTCAAGACGGCGCCAAGCACCAGGTTGCCCATTATCATTGTATAATCTCTGGCCATTACTGCGGAATAAAAAAGCTGCCCCAAACCGGGTAACGCAAAAATTGATTCAATGATGACACTTCCCCCGATTAACCCCGGCACAGCTAAGCCCAACAAAGTTATCAGGGGCAAAAGGGCATTTCGCAAGGCGTGATGTCTGATGATATAAAATGGGGACAATCCTTTTGCTTGCGCTGTAAGAATATAATCCTGGCGCAGGACTTCAAGCATGCAGCCACGCATATAGCGGGACATGGCTGCAAGTGAACCAACAGTGTAAACAATGATTGGCAACGCAAGATGCGCGCTCAAGTCGCAAAATTTACCCCAGATACTTAAGTGGGGGTATTCCATGGATGTAAGACCGGATATTGGAAATATCTGCAAATCAATCCCAAACCAAAGCATCAGAAGAAGCGCAAACCAAAAAGAAGGCATGGCAAAGCCAAGGAATACGAGAACGGTTACCAGTCTGTCCCAGAATGAATTCTGTTTACAAGCGGAAATTACCCCTGCCGGGATGGCAATTAATAGTGTAAGAAAAAGCGAAATAGCATTCATGGAAACTGTAAGCGGAAGTCTCTCTTTTATTTTTTCCAGTACAGGTCTTGCATCCGCCGACATTGACTTGCCAAAATCAAAATGAACAAGTCTTTCGAGCCAATCAAGATATTGGACATGAAGCGGCTTGTCCAGGCCATAAATAGCTTCCAATTGCTGCCTTGCTGCTGCTCCGGCATAGGGATTCATGGTTGTGTCAAGATCAGTTGGAGACCCGGGCGCAAGATGTATCACCCAGAAAGAAATCAGGGTGATACCCCAAAGAACAAGAAGCATCCACAGGCATTTTTTGGCAAAACGCATGAAATGCGCAGGCAAATTTTTGGATTTCACAAGTAATTCTGGAGCTAATCGAGTTCTGTCATCCATGATCTTACCGCTTCGACTTCTCTTTGCCAGTCATCTGAAAAACGCATGGAAATAAATGTTTCAAATATTCTGTCAAACATATGTAAGCATTCTTCAACAAGATACACTTTTTCAAGTATCAGGGCATCCGGGTCTTCACCCTGACCTTTTTCGCCAATTTTTGGAAGACGCAAGCTCTGGAAGCTAAAATCATTTGCGGAAATTGAAAATTGCCAGCATAAATCGTTCTTTTCCAGCCGTAAAAATGCCCTTGAAACCTTTTTCCCCGTTCCAAGGCCAAAACGGGCCTCCCGAAGAGGAGAAAGTGACCCGGAAACAGAGGCTGTTTCTTTTGTGTTTCCATTTCCGCCCTGTACCACTACTTTTTTCTCTACATATACCTGAAATTTCTCTCCGCTGTGATCTTCGAAAAAAGATGAAGCAATATCGCTTTTATACCAGAGCCATGTCAAAAATTCTTCTCCCAAAATCAAATCTGGCGATCCATATTCGGAAGACAAGCTCATATAATTCACACCAGTCTTTTTGTAATGCTTTGTTTTTTATATTTTTTAAAATTTAAATCGGTTTATGGTCTTGTAATTGCAAAATTGGTTTCTTCGATGGAATCCAGCTTTTCCTGGTTTTCTTCTCCCAAAATCATTTGAGCGAGAACATAAGGAGTTTTGTGCTCAAGATGAAGATTGAATGTCTTGAGGAATTGCTCCATAAAAAGATCAATGATTTTGGTCTGGGTTGAGGCAAACCAGATTTCATTATTGGCGATTGACCAGACAACATTGAATTCGCCTGGAACAGGCAAAAAATGTTTCTTCAATTTAAATAGAACCTGTTCCCTGATTTCTTTTTTACGCTCGCGGGCGATATATGTCTTTCCACTTTCTTTTAATTTTTTTATTTCTTCCTTGATTGCAAGAGCCATATACTTTCGTATCACTCCTGCCGGAATTCTGCGAATATCAAGCCGCAAGGAAAAAAATACAGCGTCTCCTTTTTTTGGGGAAGCCGCAGACCATTCCGTGTCAAACATATCATCAAAACATGACCAGCCCCAGGCGGACATTTCAGGTAACTCGTCAATTTCCCGAAAAGCATATTTACGCAAAAGATCCGGTATCTGAAGAACAAGTTCATCAGATACCGGATCCAGCACACGGAAGCGAGAAAACGAACAGCTTGAATTCTGGAAACCCATCAGGCTACCATTGGATTAGTCCGGTTATTATCAGGCAGTTTGAATTGCCTCTTTATTTTTGTGATGCGGGCCATTTTTGAATATCTTTTGCAAAAAATAAACGATTATCAACAGCCCCAAACCAACAATATCAGTCATGAGCCCAGGGGTTATGAGAGTTATTGCGGAGGCTACAAGCAAAAGCCTCTCCCAGAAAAAAAGATTGCGCATCCAGAAACCAACACTGGCAAATGAAAGGGAAGCAATCCCTATAGCGGCAGTGCATGCAATAAATAATACCTCAAGATTGCTTGCGCCAATCATTAACATACCAGGATTGTAACAGAAGATATACGGAATCAAAAAGCCCGCAAAGGCCAATTTTACAGCCATGAATCCTGTCGCGTTGGGCTCTGCTCTCGCAATCCCTGCTGCCGCATAGGCTGCAAGGGCAACCGGCGGTGTAAGATCTGCCAGGATTCCGAAATACATGATGAAGAGATGGGCCGCAAGCATCGGCGTGCCAAAACTCTGGATTGCAGGCGCGGCAATTGTTGCCAAAACAATATATTTCGCAGTGGTTGGCAGACCCATGCCAAGCACAATGGACGCAAGCATCGTCAGAAAAAGCGTAAGTGCAAAACTTCCCGCGGAAAGAGCAAGAATTGCATTGGCAAGTTTGAGGCCAACTCCTGTCAGGGTAACGACCCCAATTACAAAGCCGGTACAAGCGCAGGCGGCTGAAACACCCAACGCCAGACGGCCGCCATTTTCCATGGCCAGTAAAATGTCATTTAACGCCTGTTTATTACACTGCGAAAGAGCCTGGCCAACACCCATGTGGCTTGGTGCCGCTCCTTGCCATGCCTTCCAGTTATTGGCAACCAGTGAAATGACAACAGTTGTTATAATACAATAATAAGCTGATTTCAGGGGGGTATAGCCCTGCAAAAGCAAATATACAAGAACAGCTATGGGAATGAGCAGATATCCACCTTCTCTTAAAACGCGCCAGGCCTTTGGCAGGCGTTCTTTGGGAATTCCCTTGAGGCCAAGCCGTTTTGCTTCCATGTGAACCATGAAACCGACGGCAAGATAATAGAGCAGGGCAGGTATGAGCGCGGCTTTTGCAATATCAATGTAGCCGACGCCCAGAAATTGCGCCATGATGAAGGCTGCAGCGCCCATGATTGGCGGCATGATCTGGCCACCTGTTGAAGACGCGGCCTCAACTGCGCCCGCAAATGCGCCTCTGTAACCCACGCTTTTCATTAATGGGATGGTAAAAGTTCCGGTTGAAACTGTATTGGCAACAGAAGATCCGGAAATTGTGCCAAAAAAACCACTTGCCAGAACCGCAACCTTGGCAGGCCCACCCACAAAGCGTCCAGCAGCGCCGAGCGCAAGGTCGATAAAGAATTTTCCAAGTCCTGTGCTATGCAGAAAAGCGCCAAAAAGGATAAACAGAAATACGAATGAGGCAGCCACACCAAGAGGCATTCCAAACAAACCTTCGGTCGTAAGATACATGTGGCCAACTATTCGTCTTAAAGAGAAGCCTGGATGGCCAAGCATGCCAGGTATAAGATTGCCAAATTTTGCATAAAGCAAAAAAGTTACGGCAATTATGGTTATTGGAAGACCTACAATTCTCCTTGTGGCTTCAAGAACAAGCAAAATGGCTGCGCAGCCAAAAATGAAGTCCATCCGGGTTGGCGGACCGGCATCAAGAACAATGACATCATAATTCCAGACAATGTATATGCTGACAGCCGCGCCAGCAGCCGAAAGCAAAACATCATACCAGTATAGTTTGTGCTTGCTGTCCGAAGCCCGCGCGGGATAAAGCAAATAAATCAACACCAATACAAAGGCGAGATGGACAGAGCGTTGTATTTGAGGGGGATAAAGCCCCATGGCGGCTGTATAGAGATGAAAGGCTGAGAACAGAATACAAAGAATACGAATAAATGTTTGCAGCCAGCCGTGAAAAATTCTGAATGTTGCTTCCTTGTCATATTTTGCAACAATTTCTGCTACATCAACAGTGTCATCATTCTTTTTGCCAACTGTCGAATCATTTTTTGTATCTTCTTCAAGAGCAAATCCGCCGGAGCCTTCCTGCTCTATAATCTTCATTCTGTCTTTATGGCTCATTCTTACACCTATGCTACAAATTATAAAGGAACAGAATTTTATTTTACTATGGAAAAAGTAACGGCACTTCCCGGTTTGGACAAATAATCAAGTGGAATATCAACAAGTTGATTACCTTGAATATTCGAGGTAGCCGGTTTCAATAAAATAAATTTATGCTTTGCTACTCTTCCAACTCGAACATCGAAACTATTAAATTCCATATTGTAGCCAGTTATCTCAACTTGCCCGTTATTCACTGTCATCTTTTGATTTCCAACAGGCATATGTGGCAATCCGGCTCCAAAGTCTTTATATATAGTTTTATCAAGAACAATCTTGTCATTACAAATTTTAAAATAGTCTTCAACAGGGCTGAGCGCGACAGAATGAATATATTGTAAAATAAAATATTGATCATCTTTGACAGGAATAGAGAATAAAATCTGTCCAGTCGAATTTTTCAAGTAAAGAATGTTATCCTCGTTTGAGGAAGCAAAAACAGTATTAGGTTGGACAAGATAAAAACAGAATGTGATTAAGAATAAAAGTATAAATTTGGATATACAAATTTTTCTGGACAAGAAACCGGGCGGGAATATATTCCCGCCCACAAGAAGAAAAATGCTCATCAGAAAAAATTATTTTATTATATTTTTTTCTTTGAGATATTTTTCGGCACCGGGATGCAATGGAATTGTAATGCCATCGGTTGCTTTTTCCAACACAATTTCCGCCCCTTTGTTATGGGCTTTGGCCACATCGCCAATATTTTCGAAAAGAGTTTTGGTCAGCTTGTATGCCACATCGTCTGGCATATCCTTGTTTGCGACCAATATGGCCTGGACGGAAAGGGTAGGAACATCGTTTTCCTGCCCCTTATAGGTTTTTGCGGGGATTGAATCTTTCACAAGATAGGGAAACTTGGCAACCACTTCGTCAGTTTTTGCGCCTTCCAGAGGCACAAAAACAACATCCTGTGTTGTTGTAATATCCTGAATGGCCGGATTTGGAGTACCTATTGTGAATACAAAGCCATCAAGGTTTCTGTCTTTAAATTGGTCGGCTGTTTCGCCGTATGGGAGGAAAATAGGTTCAATATTTTTATAATCCAGTCCGTAAAAATCAAAAATCTGTCTGCAATTTATTTCATTGCCGCTTCCACGGGCTCCAACGGAGATTTTTTTGCCTTTGAAGTCTTCGATTGATTTGATGCCGCTATCCTTGCCAGCGACAACATGAAGATATTCCGGATAAAGTCTTGCAATGGCGCGCACGTCTCCCAGCTTGGACTTGAAAGGCGCATTTCCATTAAAGGCGGCATCTGCCACATCATTCTGTACAATAGCGATATCAACGTCGCCGCCTTCAATAAGGCGCATATTTTCACCGGAGGCGCCGGTTGCCTGGGCAGTCACGGAAAAAGCCCCGTCACTTTTATTGCTCAAAACCTGTCCAATGGCGCCACCAAGCGGAAAATAAACACCGGAAGTCCCGCCAGTAGCCAGCGTCAAACGTTTTGTATCAGCCGCAAAGGCAGTTGCAGCTGGAAACAGCATGGATGCAACCAGAAAAAGGCCAAGAACTTTTTTCATCAACAGGGCTCCTTGATTGTTTTCCAGGTATAATTTAAAATTGGACTTCTTCAGAATTCCCAATATACTGGAAAAAGAGAAAGTTATTAAAAATGATATTTGAATGTACAATAAAATTGCTAAAATGTAAATATGATAACAAATTGGGAATTTATTTTCCATAAGTTGAACATCTGTCGGCTCCTGCTTTTGCAAGACAGTTTGCGATCTCATGATTGATAATTCACCATTTTTGAAAAACGGACAAAAAGATGCGCGCAGAATATTCACTGGACCCGGAGCGTGGGGCCGGTTATGGTCTTGTCAAAATTTTCGATAGTGAAAATATTTCGGAACCAGTTTTTATCATCAAAAGAATGTCTGATGGCAAATATCTTTCTGGAGAGGGATGGCGGGATGAAAAAGTAAGTCTTGTGCCCGAATCTTCCAATGCTTTTGAAAATGGAATGGAATTTCATGTTGGTCCCAATGTTGTCAATGAGCTTGATTCCAGTTTGCATTATCAATTGGAATTGCCGGGTTTTCAAACCATGCCCCTTGGGATGGGCAAAACCATGCAATCCTGGACAATTGGAGGAGAAGGAATCGGCCTGACGCCCCCACCGCTGCCAGGTACTATCGAGATAGATGGAGTTGGGAATCCCCGCAATACAATTTACGAGGGTGTCCAGAGAACTCCGGAAGATTGCCCTGCCGCGGATGTGGATGAATTGCCTTCCGGTGTTGCGTCCGGCGAAGCCGAAATTGTCGGTTCCAGTCCCAAACTGGCCCCAAAAAAACGGGGCTGTCTGGTAGTTGGAGCCTTTTTGTTCGCAATCTGGATTGTTGGCGCATGGTTTCTTTGGGAAGGAGCAAAAAACGCTCCAGTTGCGCCTTCGAGTGAATCTGTTCCATTCGTTTTGTTTCCTCTTGGCTCGGCAAATGATGATCCCGTAAATGATGCGCCAGGCGCTGTAGAAAGCAAGCCTTGATAAATTGATGCAAAGGGAATATTTTTTCCAGGCGGTTTGTTCCATAAAACCATACTATTTTACCACATTGTGATGAGGAGTTTTTATGTCTTATATTCCTCCTCGTAATCCTCTGGAAGATCCGGCGCTTGCGCCATATCATGAATTTCTGATCCGCAGATGCGAACGCTTTGAGCATGAAAAAAAGCGCATTGAAGAGCAATATGGCTCTTTGAAAGAATATGCGGATTTATACACCTCCCTCGGGCCACATCTTGTAAAAAAAGCGGACGGCGAATTTTGGCGCTGGCGGGAATATATGCCCAACGCCCAAACCATCTGGCTGACTACCAATTCTCTAAATTTCCAGCGGCATGCCAGCCATAGATTCAAAAATATTGGTAATGGTTACTTTGAGCTGGAGTTGCCAAAAAGCGCTCTTCCGCACGGCGAATACGTTGAATTGAGGGTTTTGCCACTAATTTCCTCTGCTGCGGAAGATAATTTTCCATCTTCAACAGCCTTGAGGCGCGTGCCGGCTTTTTCCCAATGGGTTGAACAGGATGCCAAGGTGCCGGAACAATGGTGCGCAAGAATATGGGCGCCCGAGCATCCATATCAGTTCAAAAATCAATATGCGCCTGCCCAGACTTTTCCGCGGATATACGAAGCCCATGTTGGCATGGCGCAGTCATCCTTGCTGCATACAAAAGATAGTGTGGGCACATACGAATATTTCAGGCTTTTTGTTCTTCCCCGGATAAAGGCCGATGGCTATACGGCAATTCAATTAATGGGAATTCTCGAGCATCCCTTGTACCGTTCATTTGGCTATCAGGTTTCAAGCTTTTTTGCTCCCAGCTCACGTTATGGAAATCCAGATCAGTTCAGGGAACTGGTGGATGAAGCCCACGCTCTAGGTTTGGCCGTGATATTGGATATAACCCATGCTCACGCAGCTTCAAATACTGAGCAGGGCATAGCGAATTATGATGGCAGCAATTATTTTTTCAGCACCAAGTTTAATCAATGGGGCACGCCATCATTCGACTATGGCAATGAAATGACGCGACGCTTTCTTCTTTCCAATTGCAGATACTGGATGGAAGAATTTAAAATCGACGGTTTTCGTTTTGATGCTGTTGGTAATATGCTTTACATTGACCATGGCGTTAATGATGACTTTTCGCATGTTGGACGCTGTTTTTATGGAAAATCAGGCGAGCCCAGGGAAGATATCTGGGGAGAAGTATATCTTTGCCTTGCCAATTACCTGGTTCACGACCTTGTAAATGGCGCCATGACCATTGCGGAAGAATTTTCGGGAATGCCAGGTTTGACTTGTCCGCCAAAAGAGGGCGGCCTGGGATTTGATTATCGCTTTGCCATGGGAATTCCGGATTATTGGGCCAAAGCCATTGAAAATCCAAAAGATATGGGAAGTCTGTGGTATGAAATGACTAACCATAGACCCTATGATCGCACCATAAGTTATGTGGAGTGTCATGACCAAAGCATAAATGGCGATGATGCCATGATTTGGCGGCTGCTTGGCGATGGAATGTATCGTTTTATGGCGGTGACGACGGATGACTGGAATACGTCCCGTGGCATAGCATTTTACAAGATGATGCGGCTTATAACACTGGGAGCGGCTGATGCCGGCTATTTGAATTTTATGGGAGGTGAATTCGGCCATCCAGAATGGCTGGATGCGGAAGAACACGCCCATCGGCAGTGGCATCTTGCTGATCAACCCGAATTGAAATATTCCGGGCTCGCCGCATGGGACAAGGCTCAGCTAAATGACCTGGTTCAAAAGCATCTCGATGATTTTATGCAGCAGCCCATGTTCCGTTATATTCACGAAGATGCCAGATTGCTGGCCTTTGAGCGCGGGAAATTTCTTTTCGTGTTCAACTTTCATGAAACGCAAGCACACCAGGATGTTCTGTTTGCTGTAACTCCCGGAAAGTATCTGGAAATACTTTCTTCTGATGAAAAACGTTTTTCAGGGCATGGAAATTTGTCCATTTCCCAACCACCGCTCGAACATTTTACCATACCATTGCCTGATCGCTATGAACAGGATATAAAGTTGTATTTGCCGCCGCTTGTCGCGTTGGTTTTATACAGGGCAGATTAAGTAATTTTATAAATACAGGAAGTACCGGATTTTACAATCCTGTACTCAATTTTTTATCTTATGGAAACAAAAGAAAAAAATCCAGAAACAGCGATAACTAAAGTTGATGTCGCGCTTAATATCTTTGCCAAACCGCTTCAAACCTCACTGGCGCTTCTTTCTCTTGTAAAACATTGCAGAAAATATATTGATAAAATATGGTTGCAATATGAACCGGTGGGCTCATGTTATGACAAGGTTAATCCATACGTTGTCATGGAATATATAACCCAAACCTATAAAATTCCCTGTATTCCAAGCCAACCGGACATTTGGATTGATCTCGAAGCAGCGGATATTGCCAGGTTTGGTGATAAAAACTACAGGATGGCAATCAGATATCAAAATGCATTTGAAAATAGCAAAAGTAAAATGCTTTTTGTAATGCATAATGATATAGTTATTTTAAAAGATATTATTGGCGATATGCTTGATCAAATTGGCGATGCCTTCGCAATTGGCCAAATTGGTCAATGCTGGAATTGCCCGGCGAAAAATTCGGAATTGGCAAAAGAAGTTTTGGGATGCGGGCCGTGTTCTCCTGCAAAGTATGACCAAATTAAACCATCTTATAAGCAGTTATGCCAATTATATAAGTTGGCAAAAGAAAAAAATATTTTTGTCAGACCTTATGATGAAGGTTTTGAAGGATACTTTGATAAAAGACCTTGGCCATTGCCGGAATGCAGGGTGAATGAATGGGCCTGCCTGGTAAACCTTGAGAAAGTTCAGTCTTCTCATCTGCCTTTTGGAAATGATTTTCCCTTTGGAGGATATTTGCCATGTGGCCCAATTAATCTGGATATTGGTGTTGCGTGGTTCAGGGATATGCATTCACATGGTTTTCATGCCAGGCATTTTGATATGCATGGTTATATCAAGCATTGGGTTGGAACAGGAAACAATACTCCACATAAATATGCTATCAATGAAAATAATGCCTTATTAATTCTTAAACGAAATTTCAAGGATTACCTTAAATGGCTGGAGAGCAAGACAGGAATTGATTTTTCACAACAGTAATGTTCTTTTTATTTATGCCATAATGCATCAAGACGATTTCTCAAGTTCTTTCGAGAAGATTCAAGATTATTATTCAACCATTCAAAAAATTTTTCAGCTTCAATATTCAGGTTTTCAATGTCTTTTGTATTATCAACCACATAGTCACAGGACGACATTTTTTTATTTTCCTTCCACTGCCAATTTTCAATGGAAACAATTTTATCCTCTGACCAGCCCCTGTTATTTTCAATCCGTTTCCAACGTAATTCTTTAGGACAATTTATTCCCACACTTATCAAATTTTTTCCAAAGGCATTTTTCCATCCACATTCAAAAAACAATGGAATTTCAGCTACTGCTGCCAATTGACCATTAGTTTCATTTTTTTGAAAAAAAAGTTCTATTTGCTGCTTGACAAGGGCATGAATTGTATCTTCTATTTCCTGACGTTCAAGAGGATTGTTTTCCATAATGAAAAATAGCAGGTTTTTGTCAACTCCTCCATTTTCATCCAGCATATTATCGCCAAAACGAAATTTTAACCATTCAGCTGCTTGCTCTCCTGGAGCATACAAGTCTTTAACGATTTTATCCGCGCTAATTACAGGCAAGCCTTTTTGAGATAAAAAAGTACAAAAAGCTGTTTTCCCGCATCCTTGATTGCCGGTAATGGCAATTCTTGCCATCTTGTTTTGCGCTTTCAATGCGGTCTGAATAAAGTCTTGTGGTGGAGGAACAGAAAAATTCATAAATTCATGGGTATGAGGATGTTCAAAATCCAGTTTCCAGGCATGCAGCATCTGGCGGGACGCAAGTGGTTTTGAAAATCGATTGCCATAAACTTCATCGCCTATAATGGGAAAGCCCAAATGGGAAAGATGAACCCGAATTTGGTGGGTGCGCCCTGTATAAATTTTGACTGCAAGAAGAGAAGTATTATTTTCGAACTGCCATAGCCTCTCCCATGATGTAGATGCTTCGCGGCCGCCTTTTTTCAGAACTGCCATTTTGGTTTTACTTGCAGGATGGCGGCCAATTGGTTCATTACATTCTCCTGTTTTTGGAGGCACACCGTAAACCAGCGCAAGATATTCCTTATGGATTTTTCTCCTAGAAAAAGCGTCGGATAATTTTAATCTTGTTGCCTCATCCAGAGCCAGGAGCATCAAACCGCTGGTATTTTTATCAAGGCGATGGACAATTCCCGGTCTCAATCCTCCCTGAAGGGCAAGTTGAGGAAAATGTGCCAAAAGCTGCTGGATATATGTATTTTCCTTAATTGATGGGCATGGATGAACAGAAATTCCGGCAGGCTTGTTGCAAATGGCCAGGGTTTTGTCCTGCCATAAAATTTCGACATCTTCTTTAACCGGTTCAAGTTCATTATTTACTGGCTCAAGATCAAGTGTAATTTTTTGCCCTGTTCTGATTTTTGCAGAAGGCTGAATGGTAATTTTATCATCAATTTTGCATGAGCCACCACGAATTGCTTTCTGGATTGAAGCTCTGGATATATCGGGAAAGGAATTTTTAAGAAAGGTATCAAGACGGATACCTTCGCTTTCCTTGTCAACCTGGATTTCAAATTCATTCATTTTTTCAAAATTGTCAGGGAACGTAAACGGTCAACAAATGTTACAGGCCTGTACAGATTACGTATTTCCATGCCGGGTGTAATTGAAGTTACAACCGCTTTTCCAACAACAAGACGCGCATCGTCATTGCCATTTTCCACAATCCGCAAACCCCAGACATTATGAAAAATGGCTGCTTCTCCATCGTATTTTCCCACATAAAGGCAAATATGCCCTTTCATCCCGACCAGACTTAAAAATGGAATACCATTGGTTAAAATTGCGTCCTGTTTTTCAGATTTGCTCAGGCCTGCAAGAGGGATAACCAGGCCGCGCCTGGCCTGCGCGGAAGAATTTCTGGGAAGCCAAATGCCGAAAGGCGTAAACAGGTCTCTGGTAAGGGCGGAACAATCCCTGTCTCCGAACATTCCACCCCAGCCATAGGGTTGCCGCATCATCACATTTCCGACATCGGCAACATTTTTGGGGGTCAGGATAAAAGGCCAAACCACCGCCGACCCTGCCGGAATTATTATTTCAGCCTCACCGGCAAAACCGTCTGGCTTTTTATGCGGAACAAGAACTTTCATGCTTCCATCATTATTGATTGAGCGATATGGAAGCAATGTGCCAATTCCAGCAGTGGAATCAGAATTGTTCAATCCCGTTCCTGCAAGCTTTATCTTGTCTCTTACGAGAGCAGCATAATTTCCGGAACGCCAGATGGACATGAAGTTTTGATCAACTTCCGCAAGATCTTTTGCATCAACCCAACCTCCGGCAACAGGGCATTCCACATAATACCAGCGCTTGTCCAATGTGGCGTGAACCAGCAGGACTGGCATACCGGGCGGTAAAAGCGAAGACTGAAAATAATCAAAAGGATTGGCTTTGGGGTCGGGAGTGGGCTCGGAAAAACGGTATTCATGAGTTGGTAATTCTCTTAAGTCGGTATTTCGCAAAGTTATGGCTGGAATAGCCATTGAAGGGAAAACCGAAAGATTTGCATTGTCTTTCATGGCTGTCCATTCATATTTTTGCCACTTTATATCGCCATGTTTATATCCACGAGGATGATTGAAAAGTGAAACAACTTCATTTTTCCTTATGCTTGTTTTGCGCATTTGCCAGGGGCCAAAGTAAAGATTAATAAATTTCCCTGCCATTTGTTCCTGTTCAAGAGAAGTCAAAAGTCTCTTGTTGGGCCCTGTCAATTTGGCATATACTTCCAGATTTTGGGGGAATTTTTTTAAATCTTCAATTTGGCCTTGTGCTGTCGTTGCCGGAAATTTATTTTCAACATGCTTGCTGCATGCGCAAAGACCCAAAAAAAGAAAAGCATAAAGAAGGAAAAAACTCTTTTTCATACGAATTCCATCTTGATTGTTTTGCAATCCAGCAATATTGATATCAATTAAGTTGGTAATTGGTAAAAAGATCTGGAGAAAGATTGAAATCCCGGATATTGGAAGATATTGAATAATAGCTTGATTTTCAAATTTCATGACAAGCCGAAAATATAATTCCACCCATCTCAAAATTCCTGTTTTTATTTTTGAATTAAATATTTTTATACCACTACATTCGGCTTGGCAAGGCAGGCCATCTGGTATTCCGTTTGATTTCATGGTAAATGACGATAATCAATTTGCCAATCAGAAAACACCACAAGGATTGTTATATGTCCTCCAACTCTTCAAGCAAGAATTCTCATGCATGGCTTAATGCGGGCGCAATTGAAACTGCCCTTGGGCGTGAAAGCGCTCCGGAGACATCCGTTATTCGCGATATACTGGATAAATCCCTGGCAATGGAACCATTGGGCCTTGATGAGATTGTGGCCCTGATGCGGGTAAAAAAACCTGAAGACTGGGTTTTAATCATGGGGACTGCGGATCTTTTAAAACAAAAAGCCTACGGCGACAGAATAGTGCTTACCGCGCCCCTGCACATTGCCAATGATTGCGCAAGCGAATGTCTATATTGCTCTGCACATAAAAGCAATGACACAGTCAAAAGGAAAAGATTATCTCCTTATGATGTAAAAGAAGCCGGGACAAAACTCATGCGGCAAGGGCATAAACGCATTGTCGTTAGCGCAGGACAGGAAGAGACATTTGATGCCGAATATTATGCGGAAATTATCGAAGCGCTGCATCACATTTTTGATGGAATTGGGGAAATCAGGCAGGTAAACACAAACTTGGGAGCCCTTGATGGCGCTGATTATGAAGTCTTGAAAAATCTTGATACTGGAACAGTCAATATTTTTCAGGAAACCTATCATGAAAGTTGTTATAGGAGAGCCCATCCCAAAGGCCCCAAAAGCGACTTTTTTAAAAGGTTGGAAGCTCCTGATGTTGCGTTGAAAGCAGGGATGAAGGACGTTGGACTTGGACTGGCCCTGGGGTTGGGACCATGGGAATATGATTTGCTTGCGCTCAGTTTGCATGCCTCTCATTTGACACAGGAATATGGCGCTGGCAACAAGAATGTCAACCTTCACAGGATAAGGCTTGCCCCTGGCTGCAATTTTGAGGTTCCGCATCCGCTGAACAATCGGGATTTTATCCATTGCGTTGCCCTTGTAAGACTTGCAATTCCCTATAGTGGAATTGTCCTCTCGACACGCGAGCCGGAAGGCCTGTGGAGAGAAGGTTGTAATGCTGGTTGTTCACAAATTTTAACAGGGAGTCTGGCCAATCCATATGAAAGCTGGATAAATGCCCCTGGTGAAAAAATTCCATTCCCGCTTGGAGAAGACTGTCATCTTGATGAGGTAGTCAGATTTTTGCTCGAAGAAGCAAAAAACCTCCCATCTTTTTGTTCCGCGTGTCCCCGTCTTGGAAGAAGTGGAAGCGAATTTAGGCAATTGGTTTGCAATGGCGGCATCAAGGACCAATGCGGCCCCAATTCAATGGCCTCCTTTATGGAATTTTTGCTTAACTACGCTACTCCTTATACAAGAAAGCTGGGCGAAAAACTTATTTCAGAAAAGCTTGAAAAACTTGATGAACATGAACGCCGGGCTTCTGAAAAACTGCTGCAGAAAGTGCGTTCCGGTCGTATGGATGAATTTATATAACCAAACACGTTTTTCGCGGGTATTCCGGATATCGGCAGCAACTTTATTTTCATGTCAATCATGGAAAAGAGCAGCACTGGCATTTGAAATACACGGCAAAGTATCGTGATTTTGTTTGCAAAGGCATGTACGCCTGTCCCGCCAAAGCGGGGAAATTCCCCCAGGGCGCATTTATTTCGGCGTCAAGGGGGAATTTCATTTGGTTATGACAGTAGTACTCCGAAACATATAATGTTTCGGAGTACTAGCCGTCAGGCGTAAGCCTTGCGCGGCGGCATTGCCGCCGTAAGCGAGCCGAAACCACGTTTTCGGCGAAGCGATCTTGACATTGAATACCAAGTATTCAATGTCATTGAGCAGTAGTTTCCAAATGCAAAATATAGTCAAGAGGTGGCATCGTGGCGGATCAGTGGAGTGATATTTACTTTGATAAACAGGACAGAAATATACTGGCCCTTGTTAATCGCTTGTTGGAGTCACGCAGTGGACCATCGGAAGATGGTTTGTTTGATCCAAACCTTCATCCTCATGGAATAAAAGAACTTGCTGCCACTCCTGTCGCGCGTATGGCCTATGCGGTTATAAACCTTTTGCGAAATCTGGAAATGGGCGTTGCCCAGGCTCGTGACAGAATCCTTGCCCTTGAAGTTTTATATGATGAAGTTTTGAACAGCGCACATTCTCTTTTGCGCAGGAATACAGCAAGAGTCCTGATGCAAATCATGAAAGACATGGTTCGATCTCATGGCGACAGGCTTGAACAGCTTAAATTGGCGCATGATTTCAGAAAAGTTGTCCAGGGCACACCGAGAATTGTGCGATATATGCTTGCAAGATATCATTTGCCGGAAATGCCTGAAACCTGGAATCAACTTGCATTTGATGACCATGTCTATGATGCCAATACAAAAGGACGCAAAACGCCAACACACCTTATAATGGATGCCTGGATAAAAGGAATCAGAGATATAACTGTAGGCTACGAGTACTGGATTCCAACCGATGCAGCCAGGGAATTATTGAGGGCGGCGGAAATAACCGGCATAACCGTTCGTATAGGCATTGAATTCCAGGTTCCATTTTATGACCATTATGCCAATCTTTTCTGGATTCCTCGTGGTTTCAGTTCCAATGAGGATTTCCTGGAGTTTTTGCATAGTCCAAAATTGGCTGCCATGATGAGGCGGGGCAGAGAAGTCCTTGGCTGGAAGAAAGAGAGGGTGCTTCGCGATCTCGCTATCTGGAATGAAAAAATCCGGCAAAAAATTGCGGATCAATGGGGTGGGGATATTCCCGAATTGACAGCGGAAGAATTTCTGCAGTCTGTTGGCAAGGGGCAACCTGGTATCCAACATTTGGCAGAAGCCATCCATAAGCATATTTTTCCGTATGCAAAACAATATGCGGAAAAATTATCCCAAAGAGACGACGAAGAAGCCCGCTCAAAACTTAAGGCTCTTGAATTGCTCGGAGCAGATGTTATTGAAGAAGAATGGCTTTCGCATGAAAAACATCCCGAACTGCTGGATTTATCCGCCCCTGATGATCCAGAAAAAATGCCCGAACTCTTGCGTCTTTCTCCAATGGAACTTGTGAGAGAACTCCAGGATTTAAACCCGGGCTACAGACTGGTTTTGGGAGCAGCTGGCCTTTCGGTAGAGGATGTGACAGAGTTCTTGGCTGACTGCAATGGAGCGGTGACGCACCTTGAAATATTTAATATGAAAGGATGGTTAAACCATCAACTAACAGATCTTATTCCCATTGGGGACTTTCAACGGTCTTTGAATCTTGGTCTGGGCCCCAGAATAAAACAAATGGTACGCCAGATGGGGCGAAGGTTTGAAAAAGAAGGCAATGAAGAAAGAGCCGCAAAGTTTCATGAAATTTTACGGAATGTTCCAAAACTATGGGAACATTATCGCCATTCCCCATTGAAATCACGTCTTGGGACGAGTTCAGGAGGCAAGAGATCCTATGGCATGGGGCTCGTACTGACTGAAACCCTACCCCTACGAGCCCTGAAGGAATTGAAGCGCAAACAGCAAAGCGATCTCTCTATTCCTATTTGTTCTCCTGTTGAAGAATGTGAAATATTCCGTAATCCGGAAAATCCATCTTTCTGGCAATGGTTGGCAACCTATTTTCGTCGTATCCCCGGATTGAGTCATTTGGGAATGGAAAAACACAGTGAATGGAAGACGGCGAGTGAATACTGCAGAATCTGTTCAAATGGCAACATTGCGAATTTGGGTGGTTTAAATCAGGGTGTTACAAACAACTTTGTTGAATCCCGGAATAACACTTCCAAAAAATATTTAAGCCTTGCTTATCTCAATACAAAAATCAGTAACTGGTTCAAAGTGCTTGTTGGTTTTATTCCAGCATTCTTTTCATTTATTTACACCCAGGACTGGTGGTTTTTGGCATATTTCGGCACATTTATCTGGTTTGGAATTACAGGTATCCGAAATGTAATCCAGATGGTGCTTGCCGCCAAAGGATTTTCAAGAGGCACTATGATCCATTGGAAAGATCAGGTAAGTATAAGTCGATTATGCGACTCTCTGATGTACACTGGAATTTCAGTCCTGCTGCTGGAAGTCATGGTTCGTGTGTGGCTTCTTGAAGATGGTTTTGGTCTCACGGTTGAAAACGATTCCACTATAGTGTTTGCCGTGTTAAATATTGTAAATGGTTTTTATATTTGCGCGCACAATGTTTTTCGAGGATTCCCAAAAGAGGCGGCAATTGGCAACTTTTTCCGGAGCGGCCTGGCAATTCCGGTCTCTTCTTTATACGATTACCTTCTGTTTCAATTGCTTCTGGTTTTGGGCATTGCAAATCCGGAAATATATCTGGTTCCCAGCGCAGCCGTCATTTCCAAAATGGCTTCGGATACGGTAGCGGCAATTATTGAAGGCTATGCTGACAGCCAGGTAAACTTGCGTATGCGCAGATGGGATTATAAAAGCAAGATTGCAAATGTTTTTGCATGCTATACTCGTCTTGAACTGCTTTTTCCCCAGGAGGATGCGCTTATAAAGATGGCTCGCCAGGGCGGTTTAAAAGGACATGGAGGAGCAAGAGGAAGGGAGCTTGAAAAAGCATTTATAATCAATGCGCTTGATTTGATGTACTTCTGGTATTATCAGCCACGGGCTCAGGATGCATTCAAAAAAATGATTATCAATATGCCTGATGCCGACAAGAATGTTTTGGCAAGAGCCCAACTTGTTCTTATACGCGAAAGGGAAATTAGCCAGATGCTTGTGGATGGATTGCTGGGACGCAATTTTTCATCTGCCCTGGCCTTTTTTCTGGATAAACATAGGCAATACCTGCATATCATCACAAAACTATGCCGTCCTGCAAGAATAAAAGATTTACGGCCTGTTGTTTTGCAACATAATAAAAGAGATTCAATATAAAGATTGGCATAAGCCAGGAACATTGGATAGCAAATTGCCACAGAAGGAATTCCTTCTGTGGCAATTTGCTATATGGGGTACAAAAGATTAGTTTTTAAAAGGTGATATTTTGCGTAAGGTTTCGATTACGCTCGGGAAATTTTCTATAACGTAATTGATTTCTTCCCTTGTCGTATAGCGTGAAAGAGAAAGACGAATTGAGCCATGCGCATAATTAAACGGCACACCCATGGCTCTCAGCACATGCGATGGTTCCAGACTGCCAGAAGTACACGCAGAACCCGAACTGGCCGCGATGCCCAACCTGTCAAGCATCAGGAGAATGGCCTCTCCTTCAACATTTTTGAATGAAATATTGCTGGTATTCGGCAATCGATTATCGATATCACCATTCACCCTGCTGTCGGGTATTTTATTCAATAACCCTTTTTCCAATTCGTCCCGCAGCAATGCCACATCCACTCTTTCATGCTGCATAAAGTCGCCGGATAATTTTGCAGCCATGCCCAGGCCCACAATATAAGGAACATTTTCTGTCCCTGCGCGACGACCTTTTTCCTGGTGTCCGCCTCTTATAAACGAGCGGAATTTGGTTCCCTTGCGAATGTAAAGAGCGCCTATACCTTTGGGAGCATGAATTTTATGGCCTGATAAAGACAACATATCCACAGAAAGATGAGTTAGATCAATGGGGGTCTTGCCGACTGCCTGCACAGCGTCTGTATGAAAAAGGACGCCCCTTTCTTTGGCAATTTCAGCAAGCTGCTGGATGGGATAAATGTTTCCCACTTCATTATTGGCAAACATCACAGACGCCAGAGCTGTAGTGTCTTCCAGGGCATTTTTGAATTCCTCGGGATCAAGCTTGCCCAAATTGTCAACGCCCAGATAGGTTACCCGATAACCTTGGCGTTCCCAATATTTGCATACATTCAGAACCGCGGGATGCTCAACTCTGGTTGTCACAATATGCTTTTTATCCGGTTGGCTTTGCAATGCGGACCAGAAAGCGGTGTTATCACTTTCCGAACCGGATGAGGTAAAAAGTATTTCCGAAGGATCCGCCCCCAGCAGGTTGGCAACCTGTTCGCGCGCGTTTTCTACAGCCCCGGCAACCTGGCCTCCAAATGTGTACATACTGGAAGGATTGCCGTACATATCTCCGAAATATGGCAACATCGCAGCCAAAACTTCAGGAGAAACTGCAGTCGTCGCATTATTATCAAAATAAGTTACCCGCATCTTAAACTTCCTCCACAACTATATCAGGTTCCACATGTTCGCGTAATTGTTTTTCGACAAGATTGCGGATAGTAACTTCACTGGCGCGGCACTGTGAGCATCTCCCATGAAAAGAAACTGTTACATGTTTGCCATTTACATCTATAAGTTCAATGTCTCCACCATCCGCAGCAAGTTGTGGTCTTATATCCTCGTCAATAACCTTGAGGATCTTTTGCATTCTCTGGACATTCGTCAAGTGTTTCTTGGGCTTGAGTTCTGTTAAGGGTTTTTGGTTCAATTCGGCTGCAAGTATTCTTGCAATTTCTTCTGAACAGTCTCCGCAGCCACCTCCGGCTTTTGTAAAATCCGTTACCTCTTCCACTGTCTTGAGGTTATTTTCACGGATGGCATGTTTTATCTGTTCATCTGTCACACCAAAACACTTGCATACCATTTTGCCTTCTTCGTGGGCGTGAGGAACGGCTGGTTCTCCTTTCCAGTTACGGATTGCCGCTTCCAGAGCTTCTTCGCCCATCACGGAGCAGTGCATTTTTTGTTTTGGTAATCCATCAAGTTCTTTTGCTATGTCTTTATTTGTTATTTTGAGGGCTTCATCTACGGTTTTCCCTTTGATAAGATCAGTGAGCACAGAACTTGAAGCAATTGCGCTTGCACAACCAAAAGTTTCAAAGCTGGCATCTTCAATTACACCTGCAGGACTGATTTTGAGATAAAGTTTAAGCGCATCGCCGCATGCAAGACTACCAACCTCACCTATTGCATTGGCATCAGGCAACGCGCCTGCATTATGCGGGTGAAGAAAATGGTCATGTACTTTTGAACTATATTCCCACATTGGTGCCTCCATTCATTGTATTCAGGTTGGACTGCTGTCTGATAGATAAAAGAATTCTTTAAAATATTGCTATGGCAATATTTTACTGGAGAAATTATATGTCAGAAAACATTAAATGAAAACATGATTTCATGGCATGGATAAATTGCATTTATTCAAGTTAAACGACCATGTCCAATTTTAAAAATGGGTAAACAATTTGTATTTGCCTCAGGCCACATTTCTGCAGATCAGTTCTTCTTTTGGAATCTGATCTTTCAGATCCTGCAGCGTTTTTTTTCGTAAAAATTCACGCATATGATTGTCCAGCTCTTGCCAGAACATTCTGCTGGAACAATTTTGTTCATTAAAACATTTTTTACCTACTGTGAGGCAGTGGACAGGAGCGATTTCTCCTTCAAGATGGAGAAACACATCTTCCATGATAATGTCAGCAGGGAGTTTTGCAAGGGCATACCCGCCTCCAGAACCACGAACCGCGCGCAATATTCCCAATGGCTTCAATGCGCGCACAATTTGTTCAAGATAACCAGGAGAAATATTTTCTTCTTTTGCAACTTGTCCAAGCTGCACTAGTTTACCATCTTGTTCGAAAGCCAATCTGAGAAGAAAACGTAATCCATATCTTGTTCTGGTTGAAAAACGCATTTTACCCTCTAATGAATTAATTTGAAGCGGATGAAGACCGATACTTGCATTCGGTAATGTCAGAAAGGCTAAAAGGAGTTTCCTGATAGACATAATAATTTAGCCAGTTGCTGTAAAAAAGATGAGCATGTGCCCGCCATGTCATCAAGGGAGTGTTTTCGGGGTTGTCTGCCGGATAATAATGTTTTGGCACAGCAGGATTAAGGCCTTTTGCCACATCCCTTTTGTATTCGCCATCAAGGGTATTGCGATCATATTCCAGATGGCCGGTCATAAAAATCTGGTTTCTGTTTTTGCTTTCCACAACTGCGATTCCGGCCTCGCTGGAAGCAGCCAATATTTGCAAATCCGAATGTTTGTAAATATCGTCTGCATGAATTTCTGTATGTCTGGAATGTGGAGCAAGAAATTCATCATCAAAACCACGGAATAATCTTGAAGTCGGATTCAATACCTCATGACAAAAAATTCCGGAAATTTTTTTTTCAAGCTTATACTTGGGTATCCCATAAAAATAATTGAGCGCTGCCTGGGCAGCCCAACATAGATAAAGGGTGGAATAAACCTGCTCCTGGGCAAATTTCATTATCGTTTTTAACTCCTGCCAATAGTCCACTTCCTCAAAAGGCAGATGTTCAACAGGGGCTCCGGTAATGATCATTCCGTCAAAACTATGTTCCCTGATTTCAGAAAATGTTTTATAAAAGCGTTCCAGATGTATAAGCGGTGTATTTTTGGATTGATGGTCCTCGGTTCTTAATAATGTGATATTTACTTGAATTGGGGAATTGCCAAGAAGCCTTAAAATTTGTGTTTCTGTTGCGATTTTGGTGGGCATCAGATTGACAATGGCAATTTCCAGGGGACGGATATCTTGAGAAACCGCTCTGTCATCAGTCATTATAAAAATATTTTCATCCTCAAGAGCTGTATAGGCAGGCAAATCTTTGGGAATTTTTATAGGCATTGGAGAATCCTTGTCTCGAAATAAAAAGTTTATGGCAATTTTCCAATGACATAACATGAATCAATTAAAATATCATAGTATTTTACTATGTTTTGTCAATAATCGCTGTTTATATTCACTCATCAGGATACTTCCCAAGACCCTTTGCTATATTATCTGTCGCAACGAAATTTGTCCGGATGAAATATCAGGCTGATCAAGTTTTTACAACTTCAGCAAATTTTCAGGATTTTCCAGGAGAATATTGGCGCCTGATTTTTTCAATTCTTCTTTGCCGCGAAAGCCCCAGCAAGCACCGCCTGCAATGACTTTGGCATTATGAGCAAATTGCATATCAACGTCGCTGTCGCCAATATAAATTGTATCAGACAAAGCCAGATTATAAGGAGCGACAAGACAATAAAGTGCTTCGGGATCCGGTTTGAGAGGGATATCTGGCAACGCGCCTCTGATAAATGCGAAGATAATATCGGGGAAGAAAAATTTTACAAGACTATTACTTAAGTTATCGGGTTTGTTCGATAATACGGCAAGAGATTTGCCCATGCTTTTCAATTCAGCCAATACCTTTTGCATATCTGGATAGGGTAGAGTGGCATCCATCATATGTTCGGCATATTGCTGTTTGGCTTCATCAACAAGGGCTTCAAATGTTGACCGGCTCATTAAAGAGACTGCTTCTGCTGGCAAAGCCCTTTCAACCAATTTGGTAAATCCGTTTCCAACCATTTTTTTATATGCTGGAATTTCATGTTCAGGAAATCCGTATTTTTTTAATATTGCATTGCAAGCTCCGCCAATATCTCCCAATGTGTTCAGCAAGGTGCCATCAAGGTCGAATATTAACATTTTCAATCCATGTATCCTTTACTGCAAATGGTAATGAAAAGTATGGAAATAAATAATGCTTACAAGTTGTGTGCGTCAAGTTCTGCAATTTCGACACCGTAACATAACGGCTGTTCTTTGGAGTGTGTCTGCCGCCAGGGCCCAGCCACAGTTGGTCGCGATGAAAAAACAATTCGCGAATAAATTCTTAACCAGGAAGCCGAAGACAGGGGTTTGGATCAACTCAGTCTGTTGAAATAGCCTCCTCCAGCGGTCCAAATATTAAGCCTCTTTGAGTGTCTCACAATTCAAGTCCCCGGCTTTGCCGGGGGTGCATGACTCAATTTTACCTCGTTTTTGAAGTTTATCCTGAAATTTGGGCGCAATTATTCCTATGCAGGCTTACGGCTTTTAACCATTTTGGCAACACATTTTCATTAAGTGTTATATCCTTGGCTGGAATTCTTGATAATGCGAAATCCCTGACCAACTGCCCGGCTGGCTTATTCATGCCTGTAGGATTGATGCCAGCCAGCAGCCCCAAAAAACCGGTTACTTGTTCTGGCGTTATCCCATATTCTCGCAAAGAAGCAAGTGAAAGGCTTTTATGACGTTTTGCCAACCTTTCACCAGATTTATCCAACAGCAATGGAATATGAGCATAGGATGGTTCGGGAAAGCCCAGAGCTTTCAACAATAAAAGTTGTCTGCCGGTAGATGGTAGCAGATCTTTTCCCCGAACTATCTGGTTGATTCCAGCCAGACCGTCATCCACCGCGCAGGCGAGTTGATAGGCATAAATCCCGTCAGAACGTTTAAGTGCAAAATCACCGCCAATATCTTTGGGAAAATATTCTTTACGCCCCTGCACAAGATCATTAAATATTACTGGCTCTGTCCCGGTTTTGAATCGCAGACTCCATGGCTTGCCCTGAGCCATATTTGTTTCAATCACTTCAGAAGGCAAATATCTGCATATTCCAGGATATGGAGCGCCAATATCTCCTGGATGTGGCGCATTAGCCAACAGCCGTAATTCCTTGCGGGTGCAAAAACATTTATAGATAAGATTATTTGCTTCAAAAATTTTTAATGCGCAATCGTATAAGGGTTTTCGTTTGCCTTGAAAGCATATTTCATCCCAATCCAGCCCAAGCCATTTTAAATCCGCTAATAAAGCATCCAGAAAATCTATTTTTGACCTGACAGGATCAATATCGTCAATGCGAAGAAGAAGATGTCCGCCTTCTTTTCTATTCGCAAGCCATGCCAATAAAAAAGACCATGCATTTCCCAGGTGCAAAAAACCTGTCGGACTTGGAGCAAGCCGCCCTCGAATTATACCCGCTTTTGTCATAACTGGACATTAATAAGTAGCATTATTCCGTGAATAAAAAAGAATGATGGAGCAGTGTGTAATGTTGCTTGCAAGAAAATCTGAATCATTTCAAAGAATTTGATAATGGTAGATATTAAAACAAAAAACGCGGCTAATGCCGCGTTTTTTGTTTTAATACACCATGTTATGAACGAGAATTCTTGCCGGAACGCTTGCTGGATTTTGACTGATTCAACATTGATACTGCTTTATGGTTGCTTTTTCTGGATGCAAACTGCCTGGCAGGAGCCTTGACTGGCGCAGTATTGTGGACAATCGTACGAGATTTGATCCTGCTTTTTCTTATTATATCATGCCTGGATGATTTGGAATGGTTGGCGGCAACAGTCTTGATTTTCTTCTTGCCGGATTTGGCTGCCACAGCAGCAGATCTTTTGGATTTGGAAGCAACAGCAATAGTTGCGCGGGATTTTTTGCCTTTTGCAACTTTGCCAACCTTCGCCGCCTTGCCTGCTTTGCCATGTTTGATAGCGCGTTCAGTAACCAGCTTACCGAGACGATCATCAGCCTGGGCAACCAGATTTACATTATCATCCATGGCCACACGTCTGGCACCAAGAAGAGTGGAACGGAAATATGGGTCGCTAAGAGAGTTGATCCTGACTGTTGTGCGTTTGCGGGGGCTATGAATAAATTTGCCATCTCCAACATATATACCGGTATGGTAACCACGTTTTGGATGGCGGAATGCAACAATATCTCCCGCGCGCATATCTTCAACACGACTAATTTTTTTACCAATTACTGATTGTTCCCTGGCGGTGCGTGGAAGTTTGATTCCTACGCCCTTGTATGCCCATTTTACCAGGCCAGAGCAATCAAAGCCTCCAGGATTGGAGCCACCAAGGACGTATGGAGTACCGATAGCTGTGTGAGCTCTTTTAACAAGTTTGTGGCCGGCAACTGCCTGATTGGCGTCCGCAACTGCATCCTGGGTCTCAAGAAGGCGCTGCGTTTCTGACTTCTCTACAACCGGAGAACTGTTTTTAGGTGAAGCGCAGCCGACTGCCAGTGACAAACCAAGTACAAGTGCGAAAATTTTCAGGCAATTACCCATAATCCAACCCTCCGAAATAAAAAAAATAAGAAGCAGGCAGAAGCGAGCTTTAAAGGGGCGCGAGAACCCTGTGGTAAAAATTGGTCAGGCCGAGATATTCAGTAAAGTTCCCAGCAGATCATCTGCGGCCATTACCGTTTTGGCATTGGCCTGAAATGCGCGCTGGGTGGAAATCATGTGCGGCATCTCTCTAGCAAGGTCTGTGCCAGATGGATGTGCTACTTCCGGTGGAAGACCTGGGGAATTTGAATTTTCATTGGAAATAACCGCTCTGTGCGTGCCAATTTCCCCCCCCAGGGGCATTGGATCGCGTATTACTGCATCTAGATCCACCCCCATTCCAGATGGGCCAGTCGCGTATATCTCACGCTGTGGCAGAAAGTTGGCGGTAGAAATATTGGCAACATCATGAGCGCACACCTGCATACCGATTGTATGGGTCTGCATGGCGTCCGCACCAAGATAAAGGCTGGTATTAATACCACCGATACCATTAATGCCGTTCATGGTTGTACCTCGTTAATACTGTCTAGCATTAAACCTGGTGGTTGCAAAGCTGTTTTTATGCGTTCAAACATCTATAAAAAATATTATCGTCAACTTCTAAAAATCATTAGGGCGCATCAATAAATAATAAATATTATTTAATTTTTTTTGGCAGATTTTTTTGTCTTGCACGGCCTATTCCCAGCTCGTTTTCTGGGACATTCCTTGTAATTACAGATCCTGCGCCAATAAGTGCATTATCTCCGACATTTACAGGAGCAACCAGGGAAGTGTTGCTGCCGATAAAAGCGGAATCGCCAATTTTTGTTTTATATTTGTGTTTGCCGTCATAATTGCAGGTTATCGTTCCCGCTCCTATGTTTGTGTTTGAACCGATTTCAGTATCACCAAGATATGTAAGATGATTTGCCTTGGCACCCTTGCCAAGCGTTGTCTTTTTCAGTTCCACAAAGTTGCCGGCATGGGCATCTTCTCCCACCACTGCCTGGGGGCGCAACCGGGTATAAGGTCCAACCTGCGCATTTTGGCAGACAATAGCTTCTTCGAGGTGGGAGAATGCCCTGATTTGCGCGTTTTCAAAAATTTTTGAAGAAATTACAACGGTGTTTGACCCAACAAAAACTCCGGATTTTATCTCGCTGTGGCCATATATCTCGCATGGCCCGCATATTTCAGCACCCGCTTCTATTGATGCCAGAGGGCTTATTCGCACCAGATCCGGGGCATGCATTATGACACCTGCATTCAAAAATTTTTGCACGGTCCTTCTTCTCAGAATTTCCTCAATTCGGCATAATTCAGCAGGCGAGTTGACCCCCAAAAGATTTTCGTCTTTTCCACATTTGATCGCGCGAACGTCCATGCCTCGAGCAACCCCAAGCCCAACAAGATCAGTAATATAGTATTCCCCACTTTTGTTATTGTTGCCCAATTGTGGGAGAAGCTCCTCTATCGCCTTGATTCGCAAAAAGTAAATACCCGCGTTGACTTCCCTGTTTTCCCGGGCATTTGTTTCAAGATCTTTGGCTTCAACAATACCGGTAACCAGCCCGTTTTTCCGCACCACTCTGCCATAGGAACCAGCATCATCAAGTTCAATGCTTGCAAATGCAACATCGCAACCATCTGCCCTGTCAATAAAATCCGTTACAACCGAATTTGTTATTAGCGGCGCATCTCCATTAACAACCAGAACATACTCATACTTATAAAGTTCCGGCATTGCGCATAAAAGTGCATGACCTGTACCCAATTGCTCTTTTTGCATAACAATTTTGATATCCGGAAATGCCCTGGCTATATTCTCGGCGCCATGACCGGCAACAACAAATATTTTATCATCAAACACAGGTTGCAATGCCAGATCCACATAAGAAAACATTGGAGTACCAAGTATGGTTTGCATGACTTTTGGTTTCATTGAATGCATTCTGGTGCCTTTGCCAGCAGCCAGGATAAGGGCTGCGCATTTTGTTATGTCCATATTGTCCCCAAAATTTTTTCTGGATACATAACCCAAAGTTTTACGATTGCAAAGAACATGAATTTCCATCTGGCCATTTATACATGTTGAATTGACAACGAACAAAAAAGTAAAAATTTTTTGACAAAAATGCTTGCTATTTTGCAAAAGTATCGGTACAAAAATTTTGCCCTGCATGGGAAAGGGCTTATTTTTTGTTGGGTTATATAAAGAGGGAAGGAAAATGAAACGCATCTGCACGCTCCTGCTTGCCGCAGGACTTTTGTTTGGCGCCGCAACGGGAGCATCTGCCATAGATTTCAAAGCCAAAGGACAATGGCTTGTGGGTTTTGGCCTTTCGGATACGAAGCTCATTCACAAATATCGTGATGGCAACAACAAATACAAAAAGAACACTACTGACCAATTCAGCGCTGTTCAGAGAGTGCGTCTCCAGTTGGATGCTGTTGCTTCCGAAAGCCTGTCTGGAACAGTCTTTTTCGAAATCGGCAATACTCATTGGGGCCAGAATTCCTCTGGTGGCGCTCTTGGTGCGGATCAGAAAATAATCAAGCTCAAAAGGGCATATATTGACTGGATGATCCCGGAAACCACGATGAAAGTTCGTATGGGTATTCAGGGTATCACGCTGCCTAACGTAGCCGGTGGTTCCGCTATCATGGACACTGACGCTGCCGGTATAACAGCCAATTACGAAATCAACGACAATATATCCGTTACGGCCATGTGGGTCAGGCCCATAAATGACAACTGGGACGGTAAAAAATATTATAACGGCGTTCTTGATTATGACAGGCCTACCCAGGCAAACTACCTGGACAACATAGATCTGTTCAGCATCATGGTGCCCATGAATTTTGACGGCTTCAACATTACCCCCTGGGCCATGTATGGCATCAAGGGCGCCAATGCCATGGACAACATTGAAGACTTCAATGGCCGTCCCACCAATATTTTTGGCACTCCCGACGGTAACCTTAATTACAGCCTTTACCCCTACCCCGGCATAAACAATCGTTCATATATTGGTGGCACAAACAAAACCTATGGTTCAATGTTCTGGGCCGGATTGCCTTTTGCAATTACAGCCTTTGATCCCCTTAATATCGAAGTTGATCTCAACTATGGTTATGTGGAGGAAATGGGCCGTTACGAAGCCACCAAGGCTTATTATATGCAAAGCAAGCGTGCCAGCACCAAACGTGAGGGCTGGTTGGCAAAGGCGCTGATTGAGTACAAGATGGATTGGGGTGTGCCAGGAATTTTTGGCTGGTATGGTTCGGGAGACAATGGCAATCCAAAAGACGGCTCGGAGCGTATGCCTTCAATAGTTCCGATGGGTACGTTCACATCATTCCTGGGCGATGGCAATATGGGATGGTGGCTGAATGATTTCTGTGTGGATTATTCCGGCACATGGGGTATTGGTCTCCAAATTCGTGATATGAGCTTTATTGAAAACCTGGATCATACTTTCCGCGTGGCCTATTGGGGCGGAACCAATAATTCTGGTATGGTCAAGTACATGAATAATGCATATTCATGGAATGACGGTTGGGGCAGCAATACTGGTCCTTACCTCACAACCAATGATGGATTGCTTGAATTCAACCTCGTCAACAACTACAAAATGTATGAAAATTTCGATGTCAACCTTGAACTGGGCTATGTTGCCAACTTCATGGATAATGACACATGGAAAAAAGCCGGCAGCCGTGATTCCTCTTTCCAGAAACAGGATGCATGGAAATGCCAATTGGTTTTTGCCTATAGCTTCTAATTCAAATATCGAAATTTGAAACAGTTGGCGGTGGAATTTTTCCTCCGCCTTTTTTGTGTGCGCCGTACATGGCGCGTTCTTATACAGCATTTCTTGAATGAAAATATCCATGCCGTATATCCCTGTCATTATGACGGTGTCCATACGCCTTTGGAACTAGCCGGGTTTTTAATATGGACGGTCTGGCCGTTGCTCATCTTTGCCGCTGACATTCAAGGATTTTGCAAATATTTCCGGGCTAAACCAGAACCAGCCGAGAAGGGTAACGCCCAGAATTGGAACAAGTTTTATGGATGTAGCGACAACCTGGATTGAAGCAACCAGTTTGGGACCGCAAATATTTACATAGGCAAAAAGCCATACAAAACAGATCTGCGTAAATGCCGATAGCCAGGGGTCGTTCAGCCAGGGCAGAAAATGTGTGAGATAACCTAAACCTGCCACAGCAATGCATACATTGCCGACAATATTTGCCACCCGGTAAACAAGATTTGCCTGATAGTCCATATAATTGCCGAAAGCCTTGCGCGAGAATGCGTGCAGGCCGCAAGGCGCCAGGTCGAGAAATATCAGTCTGGAGAAGGGCAAGAGCCACTGCTCGCTCCAGCAGTTGTAATCAGCCAGCCAATCAAAGATATCCAACCATACGCGGCCAGATTTGCGGGCAGCATGAACACACCTGAACCCATAATGTTGCCTGTTACCAGAAATATATTTTGTTTTTCTCGGCCACGTGGCCCGCGAGAGTTGGGGATGAAGTATCTGTCACTGTTATGTTCCGAATTTGGTTTTTTCGGAATACATTGACGGGAATCTCATTGCCGTCTTACAGATTATTGTCATTCAAGGTGCTATGGTTTATTATACCTCATTTCAATTATATTGCGTTGTCGCAATAACCGCAATATTCTTATATCAACCCCATACCCAAGACGGATTATGGAAATCAAACACATTGGCCTTACGGATGGGCAAGTCAGGGAAAACAGGGAAAAATTTGGCGCAAACATTATCACGCCGCCGCCCAAAAAAAAGCTTTGGAAAGAATATCTGGAGAAATTTGGCGACCCGCTGATAATAATTTTATTGATCGCCGGAGCACTTTCCCTGTTGATTTCTTTTTACGAATACTTTGGTCTGGACAAGACGGCCGAAGTTTTTTTTGAGCCAACAGGCATTTTCATGGCTATTTTGCTGGCCACGGGACTGGCCTTTATTTTCGAACAAAAGGCCAACAAGGAATTTTCACTTCTCAACCGGGTTAATGATGATGAAGCCGTCATGGTAATCCGCAATGGTTCGGCCACAACAGTACCCAAAAAGGACATTGTTGTGGGTGACATCATTCTTCTTTCGGGGGGCGCGGAAATTCCCGCGGACAGCGAGCTTCTTGAAGCCATGGCGCTGACTATAGACGAATCCACCCTGACTGGCGAGCCATCCTGCAGCAAGTCCGCGAATCCGGATGAGGCCGACAAGGAAGCGACGTTTCCAACAAATCATGTCATGCGTGGAACAAAAGTCATGGAAGGCCATGGCGTGGCACGTGTTTTTGCGGTTGGGGACAAAACCGAGAATGGAAAAGTTTTCCAGGCAGCGCAGATTGATGACAGTATAAAGACCCCTCTCAATGAACAGCTTGACAGGCTTGGCGAGTTGATTACAAAGGCCAGCTATATTTTTGCCGTCCTGGTTATTTTTGGCCGCATCCTGATGTGGTTTTTAAATGGTGAACCCTTTGTGCTGGTTGATTTCATGGCTTATTGCCTGCAAAGCGTAATGATTGCAATTACTCTTGTTGTTGTGGCCGTGCCCGAGGGTTTGCCAATGGCTGTAACGCTCAGCCTGGCATATAGCATGCGGCGCATGCTCAAGACGAATAACCTCGTGCGCAAGATGCACGCCTGTGAAACAATGGGCGCGGCGACTGTTATTTGCACGGACAAGACAGGGACTCTTACCCGTAACCAGATGTCCCTGGCCGAATTTTATCCCCTGCTTCAGGATGGCTTATCAGAAGTGTTTATGAATGGGATAGCCCTGAACTCCACCGCGCAACTGGATCGCAAGGATCCGCATAAGCCTGTTGTTCTGGGCAATCCGACAGAAGGCGCGCTTCTGCTCTGGATGGCTTCACAAGGCTATGACTTTGAGCTTGCGCGCGCGCAAGCCAGGGTAGAGGCCGAAATTCCGTTTTCGACCCAGCGCAAATATATGGCTATCCAGGCCAAATTGCCTGATGACAGGCGCTTTGTATATCTAAAGGGCGCGCCGGAAATTGTTTTCAATCTCTGCAGCCGGCTTGCCCAAAATCTTGATCGTGAAGCCATTCATGCCAAACTTGCCGACTGGCAGGGCAGGGCTATGCGCACTCTCGGCTTTGCCTGTAAGGAACTATCACCAGGAGAATCGGCAATCGAAAATGACGGTCTTGTTGCAAACAATCTGGAGTTTTTGGGGATTTGCGCCATTTCCGACCCGGTGCGCGATGATGTGCCAGATGCTATCAAACACTGTATGGATGCAGGCATCAATGTAAAAATCGTTACAGGGGACACTCCGGGGACTGCCCGTGAAATTGGCCGCCAGATTGGATTGTGGAAACAGGGCGACAATGACGCAAACATCATAACCGGACCGAATCTTGGTGAACTATCTGACGGTGAACTTAACAAAAGGGTTAATGATCTCAAAATTATCGCCCGCGCAAGGCCAATGGACAAAGAACGCCTTGTCAGGGCCCTGCAGCGCAATAACCAGGTTGTCGCGGTAACCGGCGACGGCACCAATGACGCGCCAGCTCTGAAAGCAGCCCATGTGGGGCTTTCAATGGGCGATGGTACGGCCGTGGCAAAGGAAGCCAGCGATATAACAATTATCGACAATTCATTCGCCAGTATTGGACGCGCTGTGATGTGGGGGCGTTCTCTCTATCAGAACATCCAGCGTTTCATTCTTTTCCAGATGACGGTTAACGTGGCCGCCTGTTTCACCGTGCTATGCGGCGCCTTCATGGGCACCCAATCCCCTTTGACAGTAACACAGATGCTGTGGGTCAACCTGATCATGGATACCTTTGCTGCCATGGCCCTCGCTTCTCTTCCTCCCAGAAAGGAAGTCATGCAGTCTCTTCCCCGCAATCGTGAGGATTTTATTATCGACAAGAACATGAGCAAGAAAATTGTCGGTGTTGGGGGACTCTTTTTTATTCTACTCATTTTATTTGTCTGGTATCTCGAACATCATGATGTAACATCCATGTTTGGAATCCTGGATGCGCCATTCAGGGAAAAAAGCGGCCTTACCCTTTATGAATCAAGCCTATTCTTCACCATTTTTGTCATGCTGCAGTTCTGGAACATGTTTAATGCCAAGGCCTATGCCACCAGGGAATCAGCCCTGCATTTCAGGGATTGCGGTGGTTTTATAGTGATTGCCGGCATAATTATGCTTGGGCAGATAATGATTATCAATATTGGAGGCCAGTTTTTCAGTGTCGCGCCCATAAGCCTGTCGGACTGGATCATTATTGTCGTTGCAACATCGCCTGTGCTTCTGATTGGCGAATTGGCAAGAATTATCCATAGGGAGGAAAACTGATTACTGATCTTCCAAATTTTTACTAAACAATATTTAGCAAAGCTGCTATACTGCATGGCATGGAACCACCAAGCAGCAAAGCAAAAAACGTTCGGGAGTACAGGCGATTGCGGGCAGTGGAACTTTTTGAAAGCGGTATGAAGCAGGCTGCCATCGCACGAGCGCTTAATGTTACCAAAGGTGCCGTAAGCCAATGGCTTTCCGCATATCGGGATAAAGGGCTTGAAGCTCTTCGTTATCGGAAAATCACAAAAAATCCATGTCGGCTTTCGCAAGAACAAAAAGATGAACTACGCGAACTCCTGGCGCTTGGCGCTGAACATTTCGGCTATCCAGGAGCCATCTGGACTCTATCCCGTGTCAGAGATCTAATTTTACGAAAATTCGGGATATCGTATTGCATATCCAATGTTGCTGTCATCC
>Ga0209694_1000320_pt1 | contig 84633 bp, 63 predicted proteins | sample GluameincwithD2O_FD_187499 | JGI IMG/M metagenome (GOLD analysis project Ga0209694, IMG submission 187499) | Mouse cecum microbial communities from Vienna, Austria - Glucosamine amended microcosms incubated with D2O (SPAdes) (version 2) | ecosystem: Host-associated > Mammals > Digestive system >... | reverse complement strand
GGGAAAGGTTTTCTTAGCCATGGCCGCCGTCTAAAATTATGAAAACGGAGCTGCCGCAAGACAGCCCCGTCTGTTTCCACGATTTCAGCGTGGCGGATGAATCTATTGCTTGGTCGAGTTGCTCCTCTGCAGGGCTCGCCTCCTCTTCGATCCACGGGGCAAAGTTAACACTTTCCCTTGAATCTACATCATTTAGGCTCCATAACGTTGCACTTCGTTTTGGAATCTACATACTCCGCGCCGGCTTGCGGCCATTCGCATTCACGAAAACGGGCACACAAGCCGGCGGCAGACCCAGGCTCGGCCGGGGCGGAAATCAGCGGAGGAGCTTCAGGACGGGGGTGGAACCGTCGGCGAGCTGGAGGCGCAACAGGAAGACACGGGTGTCGAAGGGGGCGGTGTCGAGGGTCAGACGGGGATCGGCCGAGGCGCGCGACACGGTCAGGCAGCGGCCCGAGATGTCGTAGAGCTGGGCGGCGAGGATGTCGCAGGGGGCCTCTACCATCAGCAGCATGCCGTCAAACGAGGCGCGCAACGGGGCGGCGAGCTCCTCGGTGACGATGGGGTTGTTGAAGGATGTCTCGGTGCGCACGTCGAAGTCCTGCCACTGGGGGGTGTCCTTGAAGGTCTCGAAAAGCGCCTGCGGCACATACAGCACGGTGGCCTCCTGGGGGGTCTCCTCCCAGACGCTCTCACCCAGCGACGGCACGGCGGCGAGCCCTTTCGCGTCGATTTCCGTCAGGTTGGCCCAGCGCTCTATGGCGTTGTCGTCGAGCGACAGCAGCGACGCGGGGAGGGTGATGGTCTTGGCGGTCATGCCCGAAAGGGCGTATTTGCCTATGCTCTCCACATTGGTGTCCTCAAAGCCGTCGGCGGTGACAGCGTGGTCGCCGTAGAGGAGGAAGTCGGGAATCCGGTCGATGTCGGCGGCCAGCTGGCCCATCGATACGGCCAGCACGGGGTCGTTGAAGAACGCACCGACACCTACCTTGCTTATGCCGTCGCCCATGGCGATGGTGGCCAGCGCGGGACACCCGGCGAAAGCCCAGTCTCCTATCACGCTCAGCGAGCGGCCGGATAGGTCGACGGCGGTCAGCCCCGTTGAGGCGAAAGCCATGTCGCCGATGACGCTCAGCGAGGCGGGGAGCTGGATGGCGGCCAGAGAGGAGCATCCGGCGAAGGCGCGGTCACCGATGACACCCAGCGACGCGGGGAGGGTCACCGACGACAGGGCGGCGCAGTTGCGGAATGTCGATACCGGGAGGGTGTCGACAGCGGCATTGACGACAGCCGACTCAAGGGCGGGGCAGTCGGCGAACGCCATCACCCCCATGGAGGTAACCGACGCGGGGATTGTGACCGAGCGCAGGTTTTTCATGTCTGAGAATGCCCCGTGGCCGATTTTCGTCACGGATGATGGTATCACGACAGCCTCGGCGGCGCAACCGCCCAGGGCACCGTCGGCGATTTCGGTCAGCCCCGCCGGGAGGGCCAGGGTGGTGAACCGGCCCGACATCAGGGCGCAGTCGGGCAGCGTGTTGGCCTTGGCCTCATACAGCCCTGTCTCGGTCTTCGCGCCGGAGTAGGCGGCAACGGTGGCGCGGGAGAGGTCGAGCAAGCGCAGGGAGGTCATCTCGCGCAGGAAGTCGAAATCGGCGGCGTTGAGCGCGCCGGTCACCGTCAGTTCGGTCTCCGTGGCGTGGTTGGTCGAGGCGGTCACCGCCTGGCGCAGACCGCCGGGCAACACACTGACAGTCAGCGCAGAGGCCACACCGAAGCCACAGGCCACAGCGGCAGCAGATATGAGGAAACGTGAGAATAGATTCATTTTCAGTCGGTTTGTTATAATCCATTATTTTAACTCAAAAAAACCACCTTTTATTGCCTGAGATAGCAAAAAGCGGAGTGGCCTCCCTGGGAGCGAAGCGACTTCAATCCATGGAATCCGCGTATCTGTGAAATCCGTGGAATCTGTGGAATCTGTGGAATCTGCGAGACCTCCCGGGAGCGAAGCGACCCCATATTATCTGCGGGAAATCTGCGTATCTGCGGAATCTGCGTGAGACCCTTTTGTAGATTAGGCCGTCAAACCAGTGACGGCAAGCAGGTAAAAACTCACGCAGATTACGCAGATACGCGGATTTTCACGGATGATTTGGATGATATAAGATTTATCGGGATTGGTGGAGATGGGGCTCACAGATTTCACAGATTACTTAGGGAACATCCTGAGGGCTATGGCTTGGACTCGGCAAGGGAGAGATGAAGACCGCCCCGCAGCGTAGGCTGCGGGGCGGTCGGTATCGGGGGTCAGGCCGCCCGGGAGGGGGCGGGGCCTGACGCGTGGGTCAGTGATGGGGGATTACTTGGCGGCAACGGTGATGACGGGGATGCCAGGCTGGGTGGTAAGGGTCACGATGAATGTGCCTGCCTCAGCGGCGGAGTAGTTGTCACCGTCGAGGACTGCGTGGTTGACGTTTCCGGGCTCAGCACCGAGCGAGAGGTCCCAAGCGTTGTTGAAGCGGATCTTCCACTGGTCGCCTGCGGCGAAGGTCACCTCGGCGGTCCAGGTGATGCCACCGTCGGCAGTAGTCATCTCAACATCGGTGCCCCAGCCGGAAGCGGCGAAGCTGCCGATGATGCCCACGCTGGTGACGGGGGTCAGCTTATAGGTTGTCAGCGCGCCGGAAGCCTCGTCATACTGAACGGAAGCCCAGAACATACCGGGGGTAGGAACGTTGATGTTCTGACCATCCTGGCCCAGGACGAAGTCACCCTCGAGGGCGGGATCGACAGACACCGCACCGTAGGTCACAGCGTTGTCCCAGCTGGGCTCTGTGCAGACCTTGAAGCCGGAAGCGTCAACGCCGAAGAAGCCGTAGTAGCCCTTGGAGACTTCGTTCTTGGAGTCATACTGCATGTAAGCGGATGCGTCCTGGCTCCAGCCGTTGAAACCACCGGGGGTGTAGAGGTATTCGGGACGGGTGAGAAGCTCGAACTCATAGGTCATCTCCTCCATGTTGATGGTCAGCTTGTACTGGCCGGCCTCGATGAGCTTGCCAGCCTGGGCGTTGACATCAACCAGCATGCCGGCGAGGTTGTCGTCGCCGTTGGTCTCAGGGCCGTAGATGCCGGTAGCCCAGTCGGCGAGGTCCATACCCTCCTGCGAAGCTATCTTCCAGTAGATGCCATCCTTGGTGGTGCCGTCGGCATTCATGAACATGTCGTCGGTGACCTTGAACTTGAAGACGAACACGGGGTCATCGTAAACGTCAGCGGCGGAATGCTCAAACTTGAAGGCATCCATCACAGTGGCGTCGCCGAGATCCCAGGCGGTAGCGTCGCTCATGAAGTAGTAAGCGTCGGAGATGGTGAAGCCGTTGTCCATGCAGGTCTCCTGGATGGTTCCTTGGGCTGCGAAATAGTCGGTAGACTGCAGACGGTAGTCAGAACCGTCGAGGTTGACATAGACGGGCACGCGGTAGTACATGGTCTTCACCTTGGGGCTCTTGCCGAAGAGGTAGACATGGGCGTCGTTCCACTCCTGCGCGCTGGCGGCGAAAGTCTCCACGCCGTCAACCTCGGTCTCGGTGGTGGCGAGGGTGACATTGCGCTTGAAGTCCTCGGTGTCGGAGAGCTGGAGCTTGTAGCTCACGGTTGCGCCTTCGGGGAGGTCTTTGGTGTCGACGAGCTTCATCACGGGGATGGTGGCTCCTTCAGCGCGGTAATCCTCAAGGTTGAGGACAGCGGCGGAGGTGAGCGCTCCGGTAGCCTCGGAGACAACGTCGCCGGTGGTCAGGATGGGTTCCTGGGGATTTGACTGGGGAACGGCGGGATCGATTTTCTCCTCGCAGGAGGTAGCGGCCATCATCCCGAGAGCGCCCAGCAGGAATATGCTAAGTTTTTTCATTGTTTCTTAAAAATGGAGTTTTCTAAGTTTGTCGCCCCGTGGCGGCCGCCCTTGGGGGCAGCCGCCGCGACGGCGGGAAAATCGGGATCAGTTGGCGGTCGAAGCCATAGTGAGAGTGTAGACACCCTTGACAAAGCTCAGGTGGGCGATACCGTGGAAAGCCACAGACATGGTGAGGTTGCCGGGGTTGTCGCCGTTGTCGATCACAAGGGGAGTATCGGGCACAACCTGGTCACCGGCGGCACCTGCGCCTGCGTTGAGCGCGCCCCAAGAGTCGTCACCGACCTTGAACTCTGTTCCGGCGAGGATGTCGATGGTGTCGGTAACCCAGGTGTTCTCCTCCGGACCGGTCACGAACTGGTACTGGGCGATAGCACCCCAGTCGGAAGCTTCGGGGAAGCCGCCGCGGAGATAGATGTTGACAGGAACGCCCGATACCCAGATAGCGAGGTAGTCGGCGGCCACACCCTTGAAGGACACCACGTTGGAGAGGAACTGGGTGGTCTCCTCCTCAACGCCGATGTAGGCGCGCAGACGCATGTAGAGTCTCTGGTAAGGGAGGGGCAGGTCGGCGTCGGTCTGCACACCCGAGAGCTTCTCGAGGGCGGCGGCAACGTCGGCGTTCAGGGGGTTGATCTGGCCGCAGTCATAGAAATTCTGCTGGATTTCCTCAAACTTGGCGAAGTCTTCGGTCAGGGAGCACTGCACACGGTAGGTTGCCACGGCAGCGTAGCCGAAGTCGGGCTGCGAGCAGGTCAGGTGGAATGTGCCGTCCTGGTTATCGTTGGTGAGCATGATCACCTGGTCAGCCATCTGGGGCTGGTTGAGGAAGTCGGCTTTCTCCTCCCCCTCATGGGTTTTCAGTACGGGGTTGTCGTCCCAGGTCTCGGAGCAGCTCGAGAAACCAAGCGCGGCCACTGCGACGGCAAACATCAAAGATATCTTTTTCATCGTTTGGAAAGATTCTGAATTTGTTGTTTTTTCAGCCCCGTCCATCCCCCGTGAAGGGGATGGCGCGGAGGCCGGAAAGTTTGATTAGTAGCCGGGATTCTGCTTGAAATCGGGCTGTGAGTTGAGCACGGCGTTGGGGATGGGGAAGAGGGCATACTTGTCGTCGATGCGGGTTCCCTCCATGTTGTTGATGTTACCCTTCACCTGCCATACGGTCTGCTGCGGGCCGACGAACATCTTGTTGCGGATAAGGTCGGTGCGGCGTACAGACTCCAGGTAAAGCTCACGCGAGCGCTCGTCCATGAGGTTCTTGACGGTCAGCTCGGAAGAGTTGAACTTAGGGGAACCGGCGCGGGCACGGATGAGGTTGATGTAGTCGAGGGCCTGCTGACGGTCACCCACGCCACCGTTGATGAAGCACTCGGTGTACATCAGGTAGATGTCGGCGAGGCGGATGATGGGCTGGTCGGTCGACATGAAGGTGGTGGCGTCGTAGTTGGGCTGCCATACACCGTTTGCGTCGTAAGCTCCGTCGAAGAGGGTCAGAGGCTTGCTGTAATCTACAGCGGCAGGGTTCTTGGTGATGGTATTGCCGGTGAACTTGATGATCACGTTGCCTCCGGTTGTGCCCCATGCGCCGGTGAAGCCCAGGAAGGTGTCGGAGTAGTCTCCATCGGAACAAACGCCGCGCACCCAGAGGTCGTCGCGCTTGTCATCCGAGAGACCGTAGAAACGCTCTGCCATCTGCCGGATACCCTTGATGCAGGACCATTCAGCCGAGCAGCCGTAGTTCTGACGGGGAATGAGAGCGGTGTTGGAGATGGTACCGGCCACGATGAATGTGGGGCCGCCGTAGCTCTGTACCATGTCCTGGTCGAAGGAGATACCGAAAAGGATCTCGTTCTCGGCCTTGTTGGAGCCGCCGGGCATGTACTGCTTGTTGTCCTCGCAGAAGAGGTAGAGATATTCGTTGGCGAGACCAGAGCCCTGGAAACCACCGCCCTGGTGACGGTGGATGATGTTCTCGCAGCGGGCCTGGCAGTCGGCCCAACGTGGGGTGCCTGAGTAAACCTCGGCGTTGAGGTAGAGACGGGCGAGGAGGGCCTCTGCGCCGTCAAGACCTACGCGGCCATAGAGGGGGTTCTCGCTGATGAGCTTCTGGTCTACGATTTCCTTGAGCTCCTGCTCGATGAAGTTGAAGACCTCGAGGCGGCTTGCCTGGCGGGGCTCTTCACCTACCTCGGCTTCCTCGGTGATGAATGAGGACTGGCCGAAGAGGTCGATCATGTTGTAGTAGGAGTAGGCGCGGAGCACGCGGGCCTCGGCACGCATCTCGATGGTCTCGGCGTCGGTGTCGTCGGCGGTGTTGGCCAGGAACTGGTTACAGATGGCGATGTGGCCGAGCAGACGGTAGTATGCGCCGTAGACGATGGTGTTGCTCGACGACCATGTGCAGGCGACGAGGTCACCGATGGAGCCGCCCTCGTCGTTGGGCCAGATCCAGGTCAGCTCGTCTGAGGGGAACTCGCTGAGGGTGAAGATGGTGCGGAGGTAAGCTGATGTACCGGGGTCAAGACCGCCTACATATGAGGAGCCTGCGCCGGAGATACCGCTGACAGCGATACCCGAGTAGCAGATGGCGAGGGCATTGGCTTTGAAATTGGGGTCGGAAGCGTCGACCAGGTTGGGGTCGTTGGGCTGCAGGTCGAGGTCTCCCACGCAGGAGGTCATGCCGAGGCCGAGGGCAACGCCGCCAAACAACAGATATTTTTTGAGATTCATTGTTGGATTCAATTTAAATGTTCAACCTTGTCCGGGGGATTAGAAGTTGGCGACAACGCCGAGCGACCATGTGGTGGCGCGGGGGTAGATGTTGCCGTCGACACCGGAGAACACCTCGGGATCGAGACCCTCGTACTTGGTGATGACGAAGGGGTTCTGGACGGCCGCGAAGACGCGGAGCTTGAGGTTGTTGTTCAGGAGGTTGTCGAAGGTGTAACCCAGGTTGATGTTGTCACAGCGCAGGAATGAGGCGTTGCGCAGCCAGTAGTCTGAGTAAGAGAAGTTGGTGTCGGTTGTGTCGTAGTAGTAGTCCACGTTCCAGAGGTTGCTGAGCTGGTTGTTGCGGAAGATGCCGCTCATGTCAGAACCGCTGCGGAGGGCGTCGGCATACATATAGTTGCCGATGGAGGCGCGGAGGGTGAAGCCGAAGTCCCACTGCTTGTAGCGGAAGTTGGAGCCGAAGGTCATTGTCACCTTGGGGTCTTTGGAGTAGCGTACCACCTTGTCCTTGGGGTCGATGACACCGTCGCCGTTCTGGTCAACGTAAGCACCGGGGATGGGGTTGCCGGCTGCGTCGTAAACCTGCTGGAAGAGGTTGAAGGAGTATGCGGGATAGCCTTCTTTCTGGATCTGGACGTTACCGCCGGTACCGCCGCCGCCACCGCCGACTTCGAAGGTCAGGCCGTTGAGGTCGGTGATTTCGTTGTGGTTCCAGCCTACGTTGTAAGAGATGTTCCAGGTGAAGTCTTCGGTCACGATGGGCTTGGCGTTGATCGAGAATTCGACACCGTAGTTCTCCATCTTACCGATGTTCTGGGGGAGGTAAGCGACGGTCGAGGAACCTGCAGCCACGGGAACGGTCGAGAGGAGGTCGCGGGTGTTGCGCTTGTAGTACTCGATGGCACCGGTGATGCGGTTGTTGAAGAAACCGAAGTCGATACCGGCGTTCCAGGTCTCGGTGGTCTCCCACTTCAGGTCGGGGTTGTATCCGTCGGGGAAGTAGGGGGTGAGCCATCCGCCCATGCCGTTGGGGTAGTATGAACCGGGGGAGGAGACGGTGTAGGTGGGGATGTAGTTGTAGTAGTTACCTACGGCCTGCTGACCGGTCTCACCCCATCCTGCGCGGAGCTTGAGGTCGGAGAGCCATCCGGCTGCGTCGGCCATGAAGGCTTCGTCGTTGATGCGCCATCCGAGGGCCACGGCGGGGAAGATACCCCAGCGGTTTTCCTTGGAGAAGCGTGAGGTCGCGTCGCCACGGACGGTGGCGGTCAGCAGGTAGCGTTCTTTGAAGGTGTAGTTTACACGGCCGAAGAACGAGAGGAGCTGGAGGTGGTTCTTCCAGTGGTAGTTGCCGTTGGCGTCGATTTCGTCAATCTGGAAGGGCTTGCCTACCTGGTCGGCGGTGGCGGGGTTCCAGTTGAGTGAGTATGAGCCGTCGGGGCCGACGGTAGCGGGGAGAAGGCCCATGGATGTGGCCACGCCCTGGATTGAGTTGGAGCCGTCGTTCCAGCCGTTGGCGGCGTCGCGCGACCAGGTGTAACCGGCGGTTGCGTCGAGCATCGATTTGATGGCCTCGAATTCCTTCTTGTAGTTGAGGTAGAACTCGAGCAGGGTGTTGGAGCGGAACTCATATTTCTGACGCGAGGAGCCGCCGCCGTAGTTGTTGGGGAGGTCTTTCCATGCCATGTGTGAGTTGGCCTCTAAGATGTAGTAGTCGTTGGACTTGGTCACGTCGTAACCGAGGTTGAGGTTGGCGTGGAGCTCGGGGAGGAAGTGGAAAGAGTAGTCAAACTGGATGTTGCCGTTCGAACGGTAGACGTTGGAGTAGTTCTTGGTCTGGTTGATTGTGGCAACGGGGTTGTAGGTGGCGTTGTTCTCGAGGTTGACCTGGCCTCCGGAGAGGGTCCAGGGCTCTGAGTAGCCGTTGAAGAGGTAGCCGAATCCGGAGGTGCCGCCGGCTACGGGAACGTAGTCGCGCACGGGGATGGTCGGGTTGTATGCCACGGCCTGGCCGATGGCGCCGTCCTGGCCCCAGTTGTTACGCACGTAGAAGCCTTTGACCTTGGCGTTGATCGACAGGTGGTCGTTGAAGAACTTGGGGGTGAGGGCGAGTCCGACGGTCACGCGGTCCATTGAGGATGCCTCGAGGATACCGTTGCTGTTGGAGTAGGACACGTCGACACGGTAGGGAAGCACGCCTGCTGCGCCGGATACTGCCAGCGAGTAGTCAGAGCTTACGGCTGTGCGGAAGATGTTGTCCTGCCAGTCGGTGTTGGTGTCGCCGAGGTAGCCGGCCTGGGCTGAACCCTGGCCGAACTTGCTGTAAACGAGTTCGCGGAACTGGTCGCCGTTGAGCACGTCGGCGATGCGGCGGGCGTGGTCAACGTAGAGGTTTGCGGCGAAGGTCACCTGGGGCTTGCCTGAGCGGCCCTTCTTGGTGGTGATGATGATCACACCGTTGGATGCGCGCGAACCGTAGATGGCGGTTGCGGAGGCGTCCTTGAGGATGGTCATCGACTCGATCGACTCGGGGTTGATCATCGACAGGGGGGAGCCCATGCCGAGGGGGGTGTCGCCTGACAGGGGCACACCGTCAAGCACGATGAGGGGGTCGTTGGAGGCTGACAGCGAGGCACCACCACGGATGCGGATGTCGGCGGCTCCGGCGGGGCCTCCGGAGGTGGTCACAACCACACCGGGGCTCTGGCCAACGAGCATGTCCTGCACGGTGGTGGCCAGACCGGCCTCGATTTCGTCGGGCTTGACGATGGCCACCGAACCGGTGGCGTCTTGTTTTCTCACGGTACCGTAACCGATGGCTACGACTTCGTTGAGCATGACGGAGTTCTCCTTCATCTCAACGTTCACGGTGGAACGTCCTTCGACGGGGATACGCTGGGTATCGTAGCCGACGTAAGACACAACGAGGACGGCGTTGGAAGCAACTTTGATGGTGTAGTTACCGTCAATGTCGGTCGATGCGCCGACAGTTGTTCCTTCAGCGAGAACGCTGGCACCGATAAGCGGTTCACCTTGCGGGTCGGTGACCGTACCGCTTACGGTAATCGACTGCGCGTTGACACCGATGGCCATCAGCAGTCCCACCATAAGAAATAGGAATTTCTTGGCGATTCCTGTTTGTGAATGTTTCATTTAAGGATAATTTGAAATTAATGATTTTTCAGGTCTTTTCTATTTTTTAAGGATTCCACAAGGCGCGGCAAAAGGACGCGGGACGGCCTTGGAGGCAGTCCCCGGGAAGCTCGTTACTGACCGGGCGGGCAAAGAGAGTTTGTTAGCGTCATCGTTTTTCCGGCTCTTTTAAGGCACTTCGCTTCTACACGTAACTAATAGAATCTGTGGCAAAATTATTAAAAAGCTTTAACAAACCATCATTTTTTTTTGCCTATCTCGTTATTATAAAAGTTAAAAAAAGTTAACCATTTAATTTTCAATCCGTTGTGACTTTTAATGAAATTTAATATCTGAGCCAAAAAGGGAAGCGCAATATTTGCCAGTGAATTAAACTTTTGGTAACTTTGCCTGTCAAAATGGCTCAGGGGCAACGGGAAACGGCTGCCACGCCGCCCGCCTCCCCTGCCCTTTTCCGCCCATAATCGAGAAATGACCGCACTAAGAATGATCACCAAGAGGCTTGCAGGGCTGGCGACGGCCTTTGCGATTGCCGCCGCGACTGTATCGGCGGCTCCGCCGGCCTGGGAGGAGGTAACTTCCCCCCAGCCGTCTGTGGTGCAGTCGTTTGAGATGGACGGGCAGGCGGATGTGACGGTGCTTGACGGGTATATCTATATCTGGTCGCAGAAGCCGGTGACGGTGAAGCTGTTCTCGATACTGGGGCAGCAGATCCACCAGGAGACCGTGCAGCCGGGCATCCACCGCCTGAAGCTCGGCTCAAAGGGCATTTTCATCCTCAAGGCGGGGTCGCTCACTAAGAGGGTGACGCTCTGATTCTCTTGATTATTGTTTTTGGAAGGGGTCTCACGCAGATTCTGCAGATACGCAGATTTCCCGCAGATTGAATTTCGATTTATGGGGAGGTCTCACAGATTACACGGATTACACGGATGCCATCCGGATGGATTTTCGTCCCGGATGGCATCCGTGTAATCCGTGTAATCTGTGAGGCCCTTTTTAATAATCCCGATTGCCCCCTTATCCGTTAGGGAAGAGGGTGAGCTGGGTGGGGGGAAGGAGGCGGAAGGTGAGGCGGTGGTGGGGGGTGGGGCCGTGGGCGGCGATGGCAGCCCGGTGGTCGGCGGTGGGGTAGCCTTTGTTGACGGTCCAGTTGTAGGGGGGATATTGGTCGTGGAGGCGGCGCATGATGTCGTCGCGGTGGGTCTTGGCGAGGATGGAGGCGGCGGCGATGTTGCCGTAGCGGCTGTCTCCTTTGACGAAGGTCTGCCAGGGGATGTCGCGCCAGGGGTGGAATTTGTTGCCGTCGATGATGACGCTGGCGGGCGCGAGGCGGCGGGTGGAGGCGGCGATGACCTGGCCTGGGGGAAGGGGTTGGTCGCCGCAGATGGCGTCGAGGGCGCGGTGCATGGCGGTGATGGAGGCGCGCAGGATGTTGAGGGTGTCGATCTCGGCGGGGGAGCAGGCGGCGACGGCCCAGGCGAGGGCTTTCTGCTCGATGATGGGGCGCAGGGCTTCGCGGCGGGCTTCGGTGACTTGCTTGGAGTCGTTGAGCCAGGGGTGGCGGAAGTCGTCGGGGAGGATGACGGCGGCGGCCACGACGGGGCCGGCGAGGCAGCCGCGGCCGGCCTCGTCGCAACCGGCCTCAAGGCCGCCGGGAGTGAAGGAGTTTTCCAAGGCTTTTTGCGTTTTTGCTTTCTTTTTCTTTCTTCTTTCTCCTTCTTTCTTCTTTCTCCCTTTTCTTCTTTTTCGGGCTCGCGCCCTCACACGGCTCCAAAGCAAGGCGGCAGGGGGCAGCGGGCGGGGAACAGGGGGAGGAGGAGGAGGGAGAGAGGACGGGAGGGGAATCTGAGGGAAGGAATCAGAGGGGGCGGCGGAAAGAGCGGCGGCGCTTGTGGAGGCGGGTGTCGAAGTAGTCCCATTGGCCGCGGACTTTGTCGTTGCCGGCCAGCTCGGGGTTGGTCTCGGCGTGTTTGAAGCCGGCTTTGATGTAGTGGGGGATGAGGTCGGTGAAGAGGAGGGCGTTGACCCCTTTGTTCTGGTATTCGGGCTTGACGGCGATGAGGAGGAGGTCGACGATGTCGGATTTGCCCCGGAGGGTCTGCAGCAGGTGCCACCAGCCTGAGGGGAAGAGGCGGCCGCGTGCTTTCTGGAGGGCTTTGGAGAATGACTGGATGGAGATGCCGACGGCCACGAGGCGGTCTTCGCTGTCGACAACGACGGTGACGAAGTCGAGATTGAGGATGCCGAGGTACATGTCGATGTAGTAGTCGATCTGGCGGGGGGTGAGGGGGGAGTAGCCGTAGAGCTGGTCGTAGGCTTCGTTGATCAGCTCGAAAAGGGCCACGCCGTATTGTTCCTTGATTTTCTTGCGGGAGGTGAATTTCAAGACCTTGAGGTTGTTGCGGGTCTTGACTATCTCGGCCACGCGGGCGTATTTGTCGGGGATGGAGTCTGGTATCTTGATGGCCATCTCTACCCATTCGGCTTCGGGGGTGAAGCCCATCCGCTCCATGTGGCGGGGGTAGTAGGGGTGGTTGTAGATGGTGGCCATCGTGCCGAGCTGGTCGAAGCCTTCGACGAGCATGCCTTCGTGGTCCATATCGGTGAATCCCATCGGGCCGAGCATGGAGTCCATGCCGCGCTCCTTGCCCCAGGCGGCGCAGGCGTCGAATAGGGCGTCGACCACCTCGGTGTCGTCGATGAAGTCGACGAAGCCGAAGCGGAGGGTCTTCTGGCCGGTGCGGCCGTTGACGGCGTTGTTGATGATGCCGGCGATGCGTCCGACCGGTTTGCCGTCGCGGTAGGCCATGAAGCACTGTGCCTCGCAGAAGTCGAATGCGGGGTTGACCTTGGGGGAGAGGGTGTTGACATCATCGTGGATGAGAGCGGGGACGTAATATGGGTTGCCCTCGTAGAGGTCTATGCCGAAGCGGGCGAATTTGCGTAGTTGTGATCTGGTTGGTTGTAAGGCGCGGATTTCAACGCTCATAATGTTCAGTTATGGTGTTTTGGGAATCAAGGTTGCGGATTAGAGAACCGGGGCTTTCCAGCAGAGCCAGCCGAGGATTATGGCCATCACGGCGAGGAATGTGATGATGGTCAGGTACAGGCGGCGGTTGGAGTCGCCGGCGAGGGCCATCTTGAGGTCCTGCACGTCGCGGAATCGGCGGCGGGGGTCGTCACTGAGGCATCGGTCGGCAACCTTGGCGTAGCGCGCGAGGTCGGCCTGTGATGGCATCCCGGAGGCTGTGGATGTCTTGCAGGCGTCGAGGGCGGCGCGCAGCACCCGGCCATAGTTGCGGATGTCTTCCGACGCGTCGGTGGAGGTAAGATGCTCACGCTGGTCGAAACCCACATCTATCAGCTTGAGGTTGCGGATTTTGTCAGTGAAGATGATGGTCTCGGAGCGTATCGGATGGTGGAGGATATGGTTCTTCTGTATGTATCCGATGGCCTCGGGGAGCTGGCAGACGATTTTGTCGAGAATCGCGCCGTCGACCTCCCCCTTGTCGATGAGCTTGCGCAGGGAGTCGCCGTAGACATCGTCGGTGATGATCGACATGCCGATCCCGGGGACATCCTCGAAGTCATTTATCATCACGATGTTGGGGTGACAGAGGTTGTAGCGGATGTCAAACTCCTTCTCTATCATCTCGCGGTAGCGGGGGTTGTCGAGCAGGGCCGGCTTGAGGGTTTTTAGCATCACCCATTTGCCATGCTTGCGGGCTGTGTAGACATCATAGAACTCCTCGTCCCATTCGGGGAGGTGTTCGATCTCGGTCCATTTCTCGGTCTTGTTTTCTGCCATGTCGGAAGGGGGAGAGAGGGGAAAAGTTATCTACTGTCGGTTATGTGGCCCACCCGGTGGTCAGCGTGGGTGGGATTTGAGGAAGTTCTCCTCAAGGGTGTTGTCGAAATAGAGGATATGCTGGCGGGAGTTGCCGGGGAAGTTGAACTTGATGGCCTCCACGTCGCCCAGGCGGTCGGTGCCGATGACCTTGCCGATGCCGATGACATTGGTCAGGATGCGGCGGCGGTCAGCATCGGAGGTGACATAGAATGGGGAGGCGGCGAATGTGCCGTGGCCGCTCTCGAGTATCGCCCCCGCAATCAGGTCGGAGCGGATGGCCATGTTGAGGGCCTTTTTGCCGGGAGTCTCCCCTATTCCGCGCTCGTAGACGGCCAGGGCGAGGATTGAGAGGTCGAGCGAGACGGGGTTGAGCTCGAGCGCCGGCCCTATCAGGCGGGCCACAGTCTCGTAGTCCTTGCGGTCATAGGCGGCGTGGATTTCGGGGAATGTGTCGCGGGGCTCGTAGGACGGGGTGAAGGCGTAGCCGTAGTAGACGGTGGCCATCTCGTCGGACGTGAGGGTGGTGTCGGCCGCCACGAAGCGGTCGAGCAGGGCCTTGTATCGGGCGGGGTGCATGGTGACATCCACCTCGATCTGGCGGTAGTCGATGGCGCTTACGCGCTGGGGGAGAGTGAATGAGAACGCCCCGAGTATGAGGGCTATCAGCAGGGTCTTTTTCATCATGTCATCAATTTTCTTGGGGTCATTCGCCGAGGGCTATTGACAGAATCTTGCGGGGAAGGTCGGTGTTGTCGTTCACACCGGAGAACTCTGAGGCTCCCACGCCGGCGGCGAACACCGGCACCGGGGCCCCTGTATGCTTGATGGTTGTGAAACCAAGTCCGGCCTTGTCGTTGAGCAGTTCGAAGACGTGGGCCGAGAAGCCGTCGAAGGTGGCGTAGAGGGTCTCCTGGTCGGGGGCGGAGTTGCGTCCGGCCATCATATTCTCAAACATCTCAGACAGCTCGGCGGTTTCCTCGGGGGTGAGCAGCACGGCCGAACCGAAGCCGAGGTTGTCGGCGAGGTACTCCTCCATGTCAGGCCAATGGTAGACGCGGCGGTCGCGGGCGAGGCTCTTGACATACTCGCTGAACTCCTCCTTGGAGACCTTCTGGGCGGCGGCCACGGCCGGACGCACCGAGTAGCCGGTGGTGGTGGTGCCGATTGACATTCCGCCGGTCTCATGGTCGGCGGTGACCACGATCAGGGTTTCGTCGGGGTGAGCGAGGTAGAATTGCCAGGCCAGGGCGAGCGACTGGTCGAAATTGATGACCTCGCGCATGATGGTGCCGCCGTCATTGGCGTGTCCGGCATGGTCGATGTTGCCCCCCTCCACCATCATAAAGAAACGGTCGGGGGAGACGCGGCTGAGCTGCCTGATTCCGGCAGCGGTCATGGCCGGGAGGGTGAGCGCGCCGGGTATGGAGTCGACGGTGTAGCCCACATTCCAGGTCTTCACGGTGTCGTTGCTGAGCACCAGCAGGCGGTCGGCCTCGGTGGCGAGCCCTTCAGGGCCGCAGGCCACGGTGACACCCTGCTCGGCGAAGTAGTCGAGCAGCGGGGTCCGCGAGCCATCTTTGTCGCGGGCGGCGCGCAGTCCGGCCCCGGCGGCATACTGGTAGCCCGACTCGGCCAGCTGGCGGCCTACGGCCATGTATTCCGAGCGCGAGGGGACATGGGCGTAAAACGCCCCCGGTGTGGCGTCGTCGATGGCCACAGTGGTCACCAGCCCGACACCCCACCCCTTGTCGAAGAGTGTCTTGGCGATGGAGGTGACAGCGACGGTGTCGGCATCCATGCCGAGCATGTTGTTGCGGGTCTTGCGGCCAGTGGCCAGGGCGGTGCCTGCGGCAGCCGAGTCGGTGACATCGGATGACGCCGAGTGGGTGCGCGCCATCGAGGCCACGGGGAATCGCAGCATCGTCAGCGTGGAGTCGGCCCGCAGCACCTCGTCACTGAATATCTGGGCGTTCAAGACATGGTTGAAGCCCATGCCGTCGCCGATGTAGTAGAATATGTATTTCGGCGCGTCGGCGGCCTGCAGCGACATGAAGCAGGCGGGGAGGATGAGTGCAGAGAGGATTCGGCGGATTATATTCATGGTTTTCAGTCTTTTTCGTTCATTATGAGGAGTTGCTCGACAATCGAGCGGTCGTTGCACAGGCGGGGCACTTTGCGCTGGCCGCCGAGCTTGCCGGTGGAGGCGAGCCAGCGGGTGAAAAGCCCCTGCCGGGCGGCTATCACCTGGGGCGCGTCGAGGAATATACCCCCGCCACGCTTGGCCTGGTAGTCGGAGTTCTCTTTCTGCAGCTCCAGGTCGAGGACACGGGCGAACTCCTGCAGGCCGCAGCCCGGCAGGCGGTCAAACTCGATGAGCCACTGGTGGCGGCCACGGGTGTTGTCGCCGGCATAGACCGGGGCGGCAGTGTAGTCGGCGACCTCCGCGCCGGTCATGGCGGCGGCACGGGCCATCGCGGCCTCGGCGTTGTGGACCATCAGCTCCTCGCCGAAGGCATTGATGAAGCATTTTGTGCGGCCGGCGATGGTGATTTCCACACCGCCATCCTCACCCTGCGGCTCAATCCTCACGGTGTCGCCCAGGCGGTAACGCCAGAGGCCGTTGGAGGAGGTGATGACAAGCTCGCAGACCTGGCCGGGGGTCACCTCCCAGGCCGGGAGGGGGGATGCCTCAGGGTCATCCACGGGGATGAACTCGTAGAATACCTCGGCGTTCATCAGCAGCCCCATCGCCGGGAAACCGGGACGCGACTGCACGGCGAAGAAACCCTCAGAGGCGTTGTAGTTCTCCCAGTAGCGCATCCTGGCGGGGTCGGTGATGCGGCTGTACTGCCCCCGGTATGGGCCGAAGGCTATCCCGCCGTGGAAGAAGACCTCCAGGCCGGGCCACACCTCGTGGACTGTCTGCGCCCCGGTGATTTCAAGCACTTTCCTCAACACGGTCAGGAACCAGGAGGGGACTCCCGAGATAGACCTCACATCGGCCTTGACGGCAGCCAGGGCGAGCCTCGGCAGCTTCTCAGACCAGTCGGCCAGCAGGGCGGTATGCTTGTCGGGGATGCGGAAGAGGTTGACCAGCGGGTCGATGCGGTCGATAAGCGAGGCCGACAGGTCGCCGACCTTCACCCCGCGCGGTAGCGAGGCCAGCTCGTTGGCGTAGCTCCCCCCGAGTATGAAGTTCTTACCTCCGAAGAGGTGGCTGTCGGGATAATGGCCCAGGTATGAGGCCACGGAGAAAGCCGCCCCGGCGTAGTGGCAGTCGTTGAGCGAGGCTTCAGGCAGGGGGATGTATTTGCTCTTACCCCCGGAGGTGCCTGACGACTGGGCGAAACGCCGGCAGACCCCGGGCCAGAGGATGTCTTTCTCCCCCCTGAGCATGCGCTCTACCCACGGGCGGAACGGCTCATAGGAGCGCGGCTCCACCTTGGCGGCGAAACCGGCGTAGCTGTCGGCCTGGGAAATCCCCGCCTGACGGCCATATTCTGTCTTCGCCCCGGCATAAAGCAAGCGGCGGAGCGTGGCCTTCTGGCTGCGCTCCACATCTTGTCTCGCCCTCTGCTCTGCCTTGAGGACACGGGCGAAAAACGGCCTGCTCAGCGGGGTGAAATCAAACATGTCACTTCTTGCGGCGCGCCGGACGCTTGGGCTTGGAATCCTGGTCGGCGATTATCTCGCGACACTCCTCCAGGCTCAGGGCGGCGGGGTCGGCCACGGTCTTGGGTATCTTGTAGTTGTTCTTGCCGCAGGCGATGTAGATGCCGTAGCGGCCGTTGAGAATCTGCACCGACTCATCCTCGGGGAAGGTCTTGACGATGCGGTTGGCCTCCTCGCGGCGCTTCTCCTCGATGAGCGCGACAGCCTCGTCGAGGGTGAGGTGGGCCGGGGAGTATTCCTTTGGTATCGAGATGAATTTGCCGTCGAACTTGACGTATGGCCCGTAGCGGCCGATGGCCACCGTCAGGTCGGACCCCTCATACTCGCCGATGTGGCGCGGGAACTCGAAGAGCTTCAGCGCCTCCTCCAGGGTGATGGTGCTGACGCTCTGACCCTTCAGCAGGGAGGCGAACTGGGGTTTCTCCTCGCCGTCTCCGTCGCCGAGCTGTATCATAGGGCCGTAGCGGCCTATCTTCACCGAGACCGGTTTGTCGGTCTTGGGGTCGACACCGAGTATCCTCTCCCCCACCTTGTGTTCGAGGCGCATGTTCATCGCCGAGTCGACAGCCGGGTGGAAGCCGGTGTAAAAGCTCTGTATCTCGTTGTGCCAGGGGAGTTTCCCCTCGGCTATGCGGTCAAATTTCTCCTCCACCTGGGCCGTGAAGTTGTAGTCGAGGATGTCGGGGAAATATTCCGTCAGGAACTCGTTGACAACCTCGCCGACATCGGTGGGGACAAGCTTCCCTTTCTCGGAGCCGACAGTCTCGGTGCGCACCCGTCGGGCAATCTTCCCTCCGTCGAGGGAGAGGACCACAAACTCGCGCTCAGTGCCCTCCTTCTCCCCTTTCTCCACATATCCGCGCTGCTGTATGGTCGAGATTGTCGGGGCGTAGGTCGAGGGGCGGCCAATCCCCAGCTCCTCCATCTTCTTGACCAGCGACGCCTCGGTGTAGCGCGGGGGCTGCTGGGTGAATCGCTCGGTGGCGGTCATGTCTTCGAGCGTGAGGGTCATGCCCTTGCTGAAATGGGGGAGAAGCCCCTGGTCGGAGGTGTCATCGGTGTTGTCGTCGTCGCGGCCCTCCATGTAGACCTTGAGGAAGCCGTCGAAACGGACCACCTCGCCGGTGACGGTGAAGCGCGCGCCGCTCTGGCGGGCGGAAATCTCGACGGTGGTCTTCTCCATCTCGGCATCGGCCATCTGCGAGGCCACGGCGCGCTTCCAGATCAGGGAGTAGAGCCTCTTCTCCTGGGGTGACGCGTCGATGGTCTTCTGGTCGACATAGGTGGGGCGGATGGCCTCGTGGGCCTCCTGCGCGCCACGCGACGAGGTGTGGTAGCGGCGCAGCTTGAGGTACTCGTCGCCCATCGTGGATGAGATCTCATCCTTGATGGACCCGAGGGCGAGCTCGCTGAGGTTGAGCGAGTCGGTACGCATGTAGGTGATGTGTCCGGCCTCGTAGAGCTTCTGGGCAATCATCATGGTCTGGGATACGGTGAAGCCCAGCTTGCGGGCGGCCTCCTGCTGGAGGGTGGAGGTGGTGAAGGGGGGCGCGGGAGCCTTCTTCACCGGGTGGACGTTGACGGCGGTCACCTCGAAGGTGTCGCCGACAGATGCCGACAGCAGCTCTTCGGCCTCGGCCTCCGAGCCAAGGCGTGTGGCCAGCGAGCCGTTGACAGCCTCCCCGTCGGGGAGACGGAACCGCGCGCCGACACGGAAGTATTCCTCCGGTCTGAAGCTTTTTATCTCATTCTCCCGCTCCATGATGAGCCTCACGGCCACCGACTGGACGCGTCCGGCCGACAGGGCGGGCTTGATTTTCTTCCACAGCACGGGCGACAGCTCGAAGCCCACGATGCGATCGAGCACACGGCGCGCCTGCTGGGCGTCGACGAGGTTGATGTCGATGTCGCGGGGATTCTCGATGGCGTGGAGGATGGCGTTCTTGGTGATTTCGTGGAAGACGATGCGGCGGGTGTTGGCCGGCTTGAGCTTCAGCACCTCGAACAGGTGCCAGGCAATGGCCTCCCCCTCGCGGTCCTCATCGGAAGCCAGCCAGACGGTCTCGGCCTCCTTGGCGCATTTCTTCAGCTCGGCCACGAGGGCCTTCTTGTCGTCGGGAATCTCGTAGACGGGCGCGAAGCCGTTGTCGACATCGATGCTGAAATTCTTCTTTTTCAAATCGCGGATATGTCCGTAGCTCGACATCACCTTGAAGTCAGGCCCGAGGAATTTCCCGATGGTCTTCGCTTTTGCGGGTGACTCGACAATCACAAGATTCTTCGACATATGGCAGGGGGATATGAGGTTGCTTTCTATTTCGGTTTTATATGACAAGGTGGCCATCGCGGCGCGACGGCTCACAAATCGCGGGGGCAAAATTACAAAAACAATGTCATAAATCCCCCCGACCGAGGTGAAAATTCTCATTTATCCCAACAAAAATAGCCGCCGGGGTGTTCGGAGGAGTAAAAAATTCAGTAAATTTGCTCCCTATGGAACAGATACTCTCATCGCTCGTGACAGAAATAAATTCCCCGGAGGTCAACCTTGCCGGGGCGGTGTTCAAACTGCTCCTCTCGATGGTGCTGGGTGTGCTGGTGGGGCTGGAGAGGAAGCGCAAGGGGCAGATCGCCGGGGTCAGGACATTCGCCCTGATCTCGATGGGGGCATGCATGGCCATGCTCCTCTCCATATATGTCCCGCAGGTCTACCTGGGGCTGAAGAACGGCGACCCGGGACGCATCGCGGCGCAGGTCATCACCGGCATCGGTTTCCTCGGCGCGGGAGCGATGATACACATGAAAGGCTCTGTCAGGGGGCTGACCACCGCCGCCGGAATCTGGATGACGGCCACGATAGGCATGGCCGTCGGGGTGGGGATGTACCTGTGCAGCATCATAGCCACGGCGATGATACTGCTGACGCTTATCGCCTTCCAGGTGTATGAGAACCGCGCCCGGCTGGGGCAGGAGAACCGCGTGGTGAAGATGGTGGTCCACGGCATAGTAAGCGACATCACTCCCTACCGAGATGTGTTCGGCCGCCATTCGGTCCACCTGTCTACATTCTACATCAATTATGACTACGAGCAGAACCTGACGGAGCTGAATTTCGTGGTGCTCGCCCCGACCCACCGCAACTATCTCCCCATGTTCCAAGACCTGCGCCTGCTGGGCCAGACCCGCTCGCTGACCCTCTCGTCGGGCACCTGACCTGACGGGCCTCACATACGGGCACAAAAAAAGGGTAAGCTGACTACATCGCACCGCTACGACCCCCTACCGCTGCTTCGATCAAGACCTGACGGAGTTCGGGGGGAGCTGGTCGTGTAGGACTTACCCGGCTGCAAAGTTACGACTTTTTTTTCTTCCGCCAAACAATTTCGCGACGTTTTTTCAAATCGCCGAGGCAACCCTTTGGGATTAAGCATTGTTAATACTGCGAGGGATGCCCTGAGGAGCCATTTTAACATTTATGTCCTTTTTGACAGAATATTGGCCGTTTAGGCCTCAGTCGGAATGGTGGCGTTGTCTCAGGCTCCTTAAAATATGTAATTTTGTAGCATGGTTATGTTGAGAGTTTCACCTACAATAGATTTCGGCCAGACGCGGAGCCTGCTCAGGCGGCTCCTCCCGGCCGTGGCAATCGGCCTGGCCGCCATGACGGCATCGGCCGACACATACTCGCTTGACAGCTGCCGACAGCTTGCCCTGCGCAACAACAAGGAGCTGATGGTCAAGCGCGAACAGCAACGCAAGGCCGGCTACCAGAAGAAGCAGGCCTTCGCGGCGTATCTCCCCGGAATAGATTTCGCGGGAGGGTATCTATACAATCAGAAGAATATTTCGATTTTCGACTCCGACCAGCTGCTGCCGGTGAAGTCGTTCGACCTCCAGAGCCAGAGCTACCAGTTCAACCTGGTGAAGAACCCCTACACCGGCGAGCCGATAAAGGGGCCCGACGGCCAGTATGTCCCGGAGGATGTGGCCCTTATCCCCAAAGAGGCGATGGAGTTTGACATCCACAATGTCTTCTTCGGGGCGGTGACCCTCACCCAGCCGGTGTTCATGGGGGGCAAAATCGTGGCGATGAACAAAATCGCCGGGCTCGCCTCTGACATCGCCGACCAGCTCTACGCCAGCGAGGCGCAGAATGTGGTCTACGCCGTAGACGGCGCATACTGGACGGTGGTGGCCCTCAAGGCCAAGCATGAGCTGGCAAAGAGCTATGTCAACCTCCTCGACACGCTGCGGTCTGATGTCGGCAAGATGGTGGAGCAGGGGGTGGCCACGCGCAGCGACCTGCTCAGCGTCGAGGTGAAGCTCAACCAGGCCAATGTCGACCTGACAAAGGTGGAGAACGGCCTGAGCCTCAGCCGTATGGCCCTCGCGCAGGTCTGCGGCCTGCCGGTCAACTCCCAGATGCAGGTGGAGGATGAAGGGAGCCTGGAGATAGACCCCCACGCCGAAATCGCCAACAGCTACGACATGGAGGCGGTCTACGCCTCGCGCCATGACCTGACGGCCCTCGGGCTGGCGGGGAAGGTAGCCGAGCAGGAGGCCAATGTGGCCCGCGCGGCTATGCTCCCCAACGTGGCCCTGATTGGAGCCTACTCCTTCTCAAACCCCAATATGTTTGACGGCTTCAAGAAGCGTTTCGACGGGGCCTTCTCGGTCGGGGTGATGGTGACCATACCCATCTGGCACTGGGGAGGCAACTATTACGGCTACAAGGCTTCGAGGAGCAACGCCGTGGTGTCGCAGCTCCAGCTCCAGAATGCCCGCGAGATGGTCGACCTGCAGGTGAGCCAGGCCGCGTTCAAGGCCCAGGAGTCAATCAAGACCTACGACATGACCTGCGCCAACCTCGAAAAGGCGGAGGAGAACCTGCGCAGCGCGACCCTCGGGTTCCGCGAGGGGGTGATGACCCCCACCGACGTGATGACGGCGCAGACAGCCTGGCTGAAAGCCAACTCAGAGAAGATTGACGCGAAGGTGGATGTGCAGCTCTGCGACGTCTACCTCTCCAAGGTGCTGGGCCGTCTCGACTATTGACCCGGCAGCATCACATTTGACAACAAAAACTCAATTTCAATTCTCAATACCGATTTGCCATGCAGTCCAACGAAGAGAAAAAAGAGAACCGGAAACTGATCGTAGCCCTCGGGGGCGTGGTGTTTGTGGTGGCGGCCCTCGCCATCATCGGATTCCTGTTCATCAACAAGCCCGACGAGATACTCCAGGGACAGGCCGAGGCCACCTCTGTGAGGGTATCCGGAAAGCTCCCGGGCCGTGTAGTAGAATTTTATGTCCATGAGGGTGACATGGTCCACAAGGGCGACACCCTCGTCCACATCCATTCATCCCTGGCCGAGGCCAAGCTCCAGCAGGCACGCGCCATGGAGACCGCCGCCCAGGCCGTGGACAAGAAGGTCGACGCCGGCACCCGCTCGCAGATTGTGCAGAGCGCATACCAGGTGTGGCAGCAGGCCCAGGCAGCCGTGGGCATCAGCAAGAAGACCTACGACCGCATGCAGAACCTCTTCTCCGAGGGGGTGGTCTCCGAGCAGAAACGCGACGAGGCCAAGGCGGCCTATGACGCGGCTGTGGCCGGCGCGGCTGCCGCCAAGAGCCAGTATGAGCTGGCCAAGCAGGGCCCGCAGAGCGAAGACAAGACCCAGGCCGCTGCCATGGTGACCGTGGCCAAGGGGGGAGTCGCCGAGGTGGAGTCGGTGCTTGAAGACCAGTACCTCACCGCCCCCTGCGACGGGCAGGTGGATGTCATCTTCCCCAATGTCGGGGAGCTTGTGGCACTCGGCGCGCCGATCATGAATGTGCTGAGGATAGATGACAAGTGGGTCACCTTCAATGTCCGCGAAGACAAGCTCAAGGATTTCACCATGGGCAAGGAGCTGACCGTCGACATCCCCGCCCTCGACAAGGAGGCGAAGGTGAAAATCTATTATGTCCGAGACCTGGGCTCATACGCCACCTGGCACGCCACCAAGACCACAGGCGACTGGGACTCCAAGACTTTTGAAATCAAGGCCAGGCCCCTGGAGGATCTTCCCGACCTCCGTCCGGGCATGACCGTACTCATCCGTGGTCTCTGACCCGCGTAGCCACAACCAACTGATTATGTCAACCGGCTTCTTAAATGTCGTGCGCCGCGAGCTGCGGCGACTCACCTCCCGCCCCATCTACCTGGTGGGGATGGTGATGGTGCCTGTGGTGATGGCGTTCTTCTTCATAGGGATGCTCAACCCCGGGCTACCCCTGAAGGTGCCTGCCGGGGTGGTCGACCTCGACCACTCCCAGATGTCGCGCCGCCTGACACGCTCGCTCGACGCGATGGAGCTGATAGATGTGGTGGAGGCCCCGATGGACTACCACGAGGCGATGGAGGCTGTGCAGAGCGGCCGCATAATGGGATTCTTCATGATTCCCGAGAATTTCGAGAAAGACGCGGTAGGGGGCCGTGGCCCGCAGCTGACCTACTATTTCAACCTCTCGATATATGTGCCGGGGTCGCTGATGTTCAAAGGCTTCAAGACGATGGGCGTCACCGCCGCCGGGGGACTCGTGCAGACCAACCTTGTCGAGAAGGGCGCGCCCGAGGCGCTGGCCGGGGTGGTGCTGCAGCCGCTGACGGTCAACTCCCATCCGCTCCATAATCCCTGGCTCAACTACTCCTATTACCTCTCCCCCTCGTTTCTCTACGGCGTGCTCGAACTGATGATATTCCTGCTGACCGCGTTCTCCATCACCCAGGAAATCAAGACCGGCACCTCCCTGCAATGGCTCGCGACGGCCCACGGCCGCATCGGGACGGCCCTGTTGGGAAAGCTGCTGCCGCAGACGGTGATTTTCACCATCCTCGGATGGGGGATGAACTCGCTGCTCTTCCACTGGAACCATTTCCCGATGAACGGCAATGAATGGTGGATGGTGATCGGCATGCCGCTCTTCGTGATTGCCTCGCAGAGCTTCGCCGCGACCATCTGCGCCATACTCCCAAACCCGCGCCTGGCGCTGTCGATATGCTCGCTTGTGGGCATCCTGGCGTTCTCGCTGGCGGCCTTCTCCTTCCCGGTGGAGGCGATGTACGGGGCGATGGCGATATTCTCCTATATCCTACCCGTGAGGTGGTATTTCCTGATTTACGGCGACATCGCCCTCGACGGATGGACTGTCTACTACGCGCGGATGTATTTCGTGGCCCTGCTGGTGTTCCCGATGGTGGCCACCCTGGCCGCGCCGCTGATGAGACGCGCCCTGCGCAAACCGGTATATGTCCCCTGATAAACTCTCCCCGACTAAAGATATGAAAGGATTTGTGATAGACACTAAGGAATGGCTGTCTGAGACCGCGAGGATTTTCAGGCACGAGATGTCGCTGGTGTTCTCCGACATAGGGGTGATGCTGTTCTTCTTCTTCCTGCCGATAGCTTACCCGATTGTCTATTCGCTGATATACAACACCGAGGTGACACGCGACATGCCGGTGGCTGTGGTCGACAATTCCCGCACCGCTATGAGCCGCGAGTTTGTCCGCCACGCCGACGCCACCGAGGCCATGAAGATATGCGGCTACGCCGCCGACCTCCAGGAGGCCAAACGATGGATGGCCGAGAAGAAATGTTTCGGCATACTCGAGATTCCGGCCGACTACACCCGCAAGCTCGGACGCGCCGAGCAGCCGCAGGTGCAGTTTTACAGCGAGATGAGCCTGCTGTTGCGTTACCGCACATTCAGCAGCTCCATCGCCGACCTGCAGATAGCCACCGGGGCGCAGCTGCGCCAGATGACGCTCGACGACCTGGGGATGCCCTCGACCGGCGAGACCTCGACAATCGGCTCGGTCGGGTTCGCCCTGGGCGACACCCAGCAGGGATTCGCGTCATTCATCATCCCCGGCATCGTGGTCTTGATTCTCCAGCAGAGCATGATTCTCGGCATCGTGCTGCTCGGCGGCACCCGTGCCGAGCAACGCCGCCGCCTGAAGGGTGGCGGACTCCCCGTGACCGGCGACTCGATGTCTCCGTCGGCCCAGGTGTTTGGCCGCACGCTCTGCTACACGATTGTCTACATCCCGCTGTCGATCTACATCCTCCATTATGTGCTGCATTTCTTCCATTATCCCCACGAGGGGCAGGTGACAGACTACATACTGTTCATCCTGCCGATGCTGCTGGCCACCGCGATGCTCGGCCAGACGCTCAACATGATGGCAACCGAACGCGAGTCGGCGTTTATCATCGTGGTCTTCACGTCGGTGGCATTCCTGTTCCTCTCGGGCCTCACATGGCCGCGCTACGCGATGACCCCGGTGTTCACCCTGCTGGGCGACATCGTCCCGGCCACATGGGGGATAGAGGGGTTTGTGCGCATCAACTCCGACGGCGCCACGCTGGGGCTTGAGCCCCGCCCCTGGTACTGGTTGTGGGGCCTCACCCTGGTCTACACCGCCACCGCCTACCTGGTCACCCGCTGGCAGACTCGCCGGGGTTGAGACACCATGGGGACCAAAGCTCTGTTTTGAGTCTAATTCTATAATATTCAATAAATTACAAACCAGCCAAGGATTTTAGGGCGAAAACCGCTAATCCTTGGCTGGCTTGTTTTGTGTTTTGGCTGATTCCTTGTCGATTCCGGGCTTTCCCAGGGCCGCTGGGCCATCGCCCTCACGGGCTCACACTGCCCAAAAGCAAGGCATGGAAGCCGCTATGAAATCTCCCGGGCGCAGGGCATCAGGTTTCGATGGCGAGCGGGCTTTGCGCTGGGGCAGTGTGAGCCCGTGAGGGGGAAGGGGAGAGGAGAGAGAGGAATGGAGGGCAAGGGCGAGGCGGCTGGAGAGGCCCCTCTCTGCGGGCGGGACTTACTCCTGGGTGAAATGATCGAGGGGGTAGCCGAGGCGGGCGGCGAGCTTGGAAAAAATCTCGGGGGTGTTGAGCAGGACGGGGTAGCAGACACCGTCGGCGCAGTTCTCCCCGAGGTGGCGCAGGCCGGCCACATATGAGTCGAAATCCTGGATGGGCTTACGGGCTATTCCGGAGTCCATGGCGGCCTTCGCGACGGCGGGAGGGACAACTTCAAGCAGACGGGAATCCATCGACTTAGGAAGGATGTAATTGCGTCCAAACGTGAGGTCTTCCTCGGAGTAGGCCTGGCGTATCTCTTCCGGCACCGGCTGATGGGCCAGGGAGGCGATAGCCTTGGCGGCGGCGAGCTTCATGGCCTCGTTGATGGAGGTCGCCCCGCAGTCGAGGGCTCCACGGAAGATATAGGGGAAGCCAAGGACGTTGTTGATCTGGTTGGGATAGTCGCTGCGGCCCGTGGCGAAAATCAGGTCGTCGCGCGAGGCCATGGCCAGGTCGCGGCTGATCTCCGGGTCGGGGTTGGCGAGGGCGAACACGATGGGGCGGTCGGCCATCGACTTCAGCATCCCGGGGGTGACGACATCCTTTACCGAGAGGCCCAGGAAGAGGTCGGCCCCGACCATCGCCTCCTCAAGGGTGAAGATATCGGGACGGTCGGTGGCGAACTCCTTTTTCTGTGAGTTAAGGCCGGGGCGCTCCTTGCGGATTACCCCCTTGGAGTCGACCATGATGATGTTTTCGCGGCGCACACCCAGGGCGTTGTACAGGCGGGTGCAGGAGATGGCGGCAGCCCCCGCGCCATTGACCACCATCTTTATCCGGTCAATATCCTTCCCCTGTATCTCGAGGGCATTGAGCAGGGCGGCGGCGGAGATTATGGCGGTGCCGTGCTGGTCGTCGTGCATCACCGGTATGTCGAGCTCCTCCTTGAGGCGCGTCTCAATCTCGAAGCACTCGGGGGCCTTGATGTCCTCGAGGTTTATGCCGCCGAACGACGGGGCGAGGGCCTTGACCACGGCTATGAATTTCTCGGGATCCTTCTCATCCACCTCGAGGTCGTAGCAGTCGAGTCCGGCGAAGATTTTGAACAGGAGGGCTTTCCCCTCCATCACCGGTTTTCCGGCTTCCGGGCCGATGTCGCCGAGCCCCAGCACGGCGGTGCCGTTTGAAATCACCGCGACGAGATTGCCACGGTTGGTGTACTCATACACCTTCGACACGTCATCCTTTATCTCAAGGCAGGGATACGCCACGCCCGGGGAATATGCCAGCGACAGGTCGCCGGGTGAATTGTAGGGTTTGGTCGGCACCACCTCCAGCTTGCCGGGCTTCGGCGCGCGGTGGTACTCAAGGGCCATCTTTCTTAAAATCTTGTCCATTTTATCTGTTGACTTTTCCTTTAACTATAACAAAAATGATGCCGCAATGTTGGCTGTCATCACGGCATCAGTCATAAGGCAAAAATCAATGGTATCTGGGGGGATGCCGCGGCATCATGGCGGCCTGCCCGGAAAGCAGCTCCGCAAGGCGCGGAGCCCTGGAGCGCATACGGGGCGCGTCGGTGTCAGTATGTGATGAGCGAGGTCACCTCCGCGTCGGCAGGCAGGTTGGCGCGTCCGTTGAGGGCCGACAGCTCGATGATGAAGTTGATGTAGATTTTCTTGGGGTTCATCGACTTCACCAGCTCGTAGGCCGCGGCCATCGTGCCGCCTGTGGCGAGGACATCATCGTGGAGCACCACCACGTCATCCTCCGTGATGGCGTCGCGGTGAATCTCAATCACGTCGGTGCCATACTCCTTCTTGTAAGACATCTGCAGGGTGTCAGCGGGGAGCTTGCCGGGCTTGCGGACAGGCACGAATCCCGCGCCAAGCTCGAAGGCGAGGATGGAGCCGCCGATAAAGCCGCGCGACTCGATGCCCACAACCTTTGTCACACCCTTGTCGCGGTAAAGCTGGGAGAGGTCCCAACCGATAATGTGGAGGGCGCGGGGGTCTTTGAAGACCGTGGTGAGGTCTTTGAAGACGATTCCCTTTGTCGGGAAATCGTAGACGTCACGGATTCTGGATTTGATGTATTCCATCGTTGAAAAATTATTAGGTTGTTTTTGTTGATTTTCATTATAACGGACTGGGAAGAGGCAGATTGCGATTGTTCCACGTGGAACAGGCCGCTCCGCTGTCACCTTCCCGAGAGCAGCAGCAGTATGTTGATGTCGGCGGGGGAAACGCCGGGGATGCGCGACGCCTGCCCGACATTCTCGGGGCGGATGCGCGAGAGTTTCTGGCGCGACTCGATGGAGAGCGAGCTTATCGACTCGTAATCGAACCGGTCGCCCAATGCCACCGATTCAAGACGCTTGAGCTTCTCGGCCAGCTGGGCCTCGCGCTTGATATAGCCGCCATATTTCACCAGCACCTCGGCTGCCTCGATGATTTCATCACGGCGGTCGGCGGGTAGGCGGTCAAGCTCTTTGGCGAGCGGGCCGACAACAGCGGCGAGGAGTCGCAGGGTCAAGACCGGGCGGAGCAGCAGGCTGACAAGCTTGCACCCCTCCTTGATCGGGGCCAGGGGGAAGCCGTTGGGATGGGGAAACTCCACATTCGCCACCGGGCATCCAAGCTCCTCAAGCCTCTCGGGGGTCAACGCGTCAACGGCGGCGTTGATTGCCGAAGGCTTCACCGAGAATGTCTCGATGAAACCGATAAGGCCGTCGCGCAGACGGCGCTTCTCCTCCATCAGGGCGGCCCGCCTGTCATCGGCCAGTCCGATTTCCAGGGCACGGGCGGTAAGGCGCATGTCAGCGTCATCCTGGCGCAGCAGTATGCGATATTCGGCGCGGGAGGTGAACATACGGTATGGCTCGTCCACACCCTTTGTCACCAGATCGTCGACCAGCACCCCTATGTAAGCCTCGTCGCGGGCGAGGGTGAACTCCCCGTCGCCGCGCGCCTTGAGGGCGGCATTGATTCCGGCGAGCAGACCCTGTCCGGCCGCCTCCTCGTAACCGGTCGTGCCGTTGATCTGCCCCGCGAAATACAGGCCGTCGACAAGCTTCGTCTCAAGGGTGTGGCGCAGCTGCGTGGGGTCAAAGAAGTCATACTCTATGGCATAGCCCGGGCGCAGAATCCTGACGTCCTCAAACGCCGGGATGGTCTGCAACGCCTCAAGCTGTATGTCAATAGGGAGCGACGACGAGAACCCGTTGAGGTAATATTCGGTGGTGGTCTCCCCCTCCGGCTCAAGGAAGAGCTGATGCTCTGTCTTGTCGGGGAAGGTCACAATCTTGGTCTCGATTGAGGGACAATAACGCGGGCCTATGCTTTGTATCTGGCCGTTGTAGAGCGGCGAGTCAGGAAGCCCGCGCCGCAGCACCTCGTGGGTCTGCGGGTTGGTGTAGACCATCACGCATTCCCTCTTGCGGAGCGGACGGCCGACATCAGGCAGGTATGAGAACTTGTGGAAATCATCCTCGAGCGGCTGGGCCACGGTATGCTCCCAGCGGACCGAACGGCCGTCGATTCTGACCGGAGTGCCGGTCTTCATCCTCTCGACCTTGAAGCCCAGCCCGCGCAGCTGGTCGGAAAGCCCGGTACTGGCAGGTTCTGACACACGGCCCCCCGGAATCTGGGTGCGGCCAATATGCATAAGTCCGTTGAGGAATGTACCGTTGGCAAGCACGACAGCCTTGGCCCTGAAAGTGACACCAAGGTTGGTAACAACCCCGGCTACCACCCGGCGGCCATCCGCCGTGGTTTCCAGAAGAAGCTCCTTCACGTCATCCTGCCACATCGACAGGCCGTCGGTCTGCTCCAGGATTCCGCGCCACTCGGCGGAGAAACGCATGCGGTCACACTGCGCGCGCGGACTCCACATGGCCGGGCCTTTCGACCGGTTGAGCATCCTGAACTGTATCGAAGATCGGTCGGTGACGATACCCATCTGCCCGCCGAGGGCATCAATCTCGCGCACAATCTGCCCCTTGGCTATGCCCCCCACTGCCGGGTTGCAACTCATCTGGGCAATCTTATTGAGGTCGATGGTGACAAGCAGCGTCCGCGCCCCGAGACGGGCCGACGCGGCGGCAGCCTCGCATCCGGCGTGGCCGGCCCCGACTACAATCACATCGAAATCAAAGGTCATCGCTCCACCTCCTTTCCATCTTCCATCCCGGCGGTGTCATCACCGTCATTATTCTCTTTCTCCCCCTCTCTCTCCTGCTCGGCCAGCATACGGTCATACAGGGCGAGGGCAGCATCCTCATGGGCCTCCATGATCTCACGTTCGCCAGGCCCCTTGTCATTAATGCCGCAGAGGTGGAGCACCCCGTGGACCACCACGCGCAACAGCTCGCGCGCGTAAGACGCGCCGACGGCCTCGGCATTGGTGGCCACCGTGTCGAGCGAAATCACCATGTCGCCGCGCAGCAGTTTGCCCCGGCAATAGTCAAAGGTGATGATGTCGGTATAATAGTCATGCTGGAGAAACTCCCGGTTGACCTGGAGAATCTTCTCGTCATCGCAAAAAAGATAGCTCAGCTCGCCGAGCATCCGGCCATGGCTCTCCCCTACCCTATCGAGCCATCTCTCGACAAAATCATAGCCGAGTGGCGAAAGGGCCGGAAGCTTTGTCTGGCCGTCAGCGAGCCATTGGATTTTCTTTGTCATAAAACACGCTTATGTCCTGAGCGCGGCTGACCCAATTGTCAACGCGTCCCGGAAAAACAAAAAATACCTGCAAATATAACAAATTTTTCCGCCAATGTCAACACCAAAATCCGGTTACGCGAAAAATCACCTCCCGACGGACTCAACCCTGCGAATCCAGCTTAACCGCAAAAAAATCGGCACATTGCTACATAAAATATAATCTATTGATTATCAACTAATTATATCAAATAATCCATCTTTTAGAGGCTCTGAGAATCAAAAATCCGCAACCAACCGTCCTCCTATCCAGGAATTTTCCAAAGAAAACGCGCCAAAACCGGCGTACTCCATTGGCTTTCTTGAATCACCTGCAAAAATGGCTGAGATTATTGAAACCACAGTAGGCGCCCGGCGGTTTGTCGCCGGGTGGCTCCTGTGGCATATCCGCGATATATGTGGCAATCTCTTATTTCACCATCGACTGGAAGGAGTTGGGGACTGGGGTGGAGAAGTCCATCAGCTTCTTCGTGATGGGATGGACAAACCTCAGAGTCATGGCGTGGAGCGCAAGTCGGTTGATCGGGGAGGATTTCGCCCCGTATTTGCGGTCGCCGGCGATGGGATGGCCGATTTCCTTCATATGGACACGAATCTGGTTCTTCCGGCCCGTCTCCAGCTCCACGGAGAGCAGCGTGTAGCCGTTGGCGGCCTTCAGGGTCTCATAACGGGTGAGGGCCGGCTTGCCGATTTTCGGGTCGTCGGTGACATAGACCATATGCTGGGAGTTCTCGGCGAGCAGCCCCCTGACCTCCCCTGCCGGAGGCACCACCTTCCCTTCGACGACACAGACATACTGGCGGCGCAACACCATGTTGTTCCAGTTGTGCTGCAAAGCCTCCTTGGCCTCCATCGACTTGGCGAAGACCATCAGCCCCGAGGTGTGCTGGTCGAGACGATGGACGATGAATAGCTTGTTGCGCGGGTCTTTGGTCTTGATATATTCACGCAGGATGGAGTAAGCTGTGCCATCCTTAATCTTGTCGTTGCCCATCGATAGGATTCCGTAGCCCTTGTTGACCACGATGATGTCATCATCCTCATACACGAGCTTGAGGCGGCGGTTGTAGAACACCACAAACGGGCGGCTGAAGTTGACGCTGACCGTCATCCCCGGTGTGAGAGGATGGTCAAACTGCCTTACGACCTCCCCGCCGGCCATCACCTGGCCATACTTCAGCAGGCTCTTGACAGCGGTCTTCTTTCGGTCGGGCATGGTCGTGAAAAGGAAGTCGAGAAGCCCCGAGGGTGACTCCACGGCGAAATCCTGGATTGAATCGGACTGTATCCGGTTTCTTTCGGCGCCCGGTTTGGCGCCCTTCTTGTTATATCTGCTTGTTTTCATCTTTACTGGTTCATATGCCGGCGCGCCGTCAGAGAGCGAAAAGCGGGTTGGCCGGGTTGATGACATTCAGGTCGGTCGACGAGGGTATGCCGGGTATGTCGCCACGGTGGGAATACTGCCATACCGACCACCTGACATTGTCTGGATCCACCTCAAGGGGCGGGTCTGAGAAGGAGGAAATCCAGAGCGGCAGGTCATCGAAATTGCCGTTTATCAGCCTGTGGTAGCCGTCGAGGTTGGTGTATATCATCGGGGTGTAACCCTTGGCCACGAGGCAGTCGGTCATCCTCCTGAGCCGCTCCACAATCAGGGCGGTGGTGTGGCCGTCGGGGTTGCCCCAGTCCTCCACGTCGATGGCCGGAGGCAGCGTCAATCCGCGTCCGCGCATCGCGTGGATAAGGTTCAGGGCCTGCAGCTCCCCGTCGGTGTCGTAGCGGAAGAAATGGTATGCCCCGGCGGGTATCCCCTCGGCCACGGCCCGGCGCGCGTTGCTGACAAACGCCGGGTCGATGAAGTCGGTGCCCTCGGTGGCCTTTATGTAGACAAAAGACACATCAGCGTCGGCCTTGGCCACCCGCGAGAAGTCGATCATCCCGTTATGGTGGGAGATGTCTATCCCCCTGACGGGATACAGCTCCCTGTCGGGGACAGCCCCCTCGGCAAACCAGCGGTAATAGGCCATCATGCCCAGCTCCGCCACAAGCAGGGCAGTGATCGAGATGATGGCTGTTTTTATTCCTATGCGGACCATACGGGGCTACGGGGTGAATATGGGTTTCAGGGGTTCAAGGGTTCAGGGTTTCAGGGGTTTCGGGTCAATGTCTCATACCGAGACGGCGCAGCATCCGGGCGACGGCGAAGACAGCCGCCATGACCATCACAATCAACGCCGAGCAAGGCACATCTATCACCGTGGCGAGAAACAGCCCTGCCAGGCAGCAGACCACCGACACGGCCACCGAGAGGGCCATCATGCCTGAGAAGCGGCGGGCGAACACCTCGGCGGTAAGCTGTGGCAGCGATATGAGCGACATCAGCAGCATTATCCCCACAAGGCGGATGGTAAGCACTATGCAGAGGGCCACGGCGACGGTCATCGCCGTGTTGACAACCCTCACCGGCAGATGGCTCACCCGGGCGAAGTCGGCGTCGAAAGCACACGCCACTATCTGGCGGTATTTCCATACGAAAAACAGCGACAACAACGCGAGATACGCTGCGAAAATCCACAGGTCTGTGGTCGAGATGGTCAATATGTTGCCGAACAGAAACGAGTTGAGCTCGGGCACGAATCCGGGGGTGAGGAACACAAACACCACCCCGACGGCCATGCCGACGGCCCAGACCACGGCTATGGCCGAGTCTTCCCTCACCTTGTGGCGGTCAGAGAGCCATTCCACCCCCAGGGCCGAGGCCACGGCGAATATCCCGGCTGTCAGCATCGGGTTGACACCGAGGAAACAGCCCAGGCCGAGACCTCCGAAACAGGCGTGGGTGACTCCGCCCGATATGGCCACAAGGCGGCGTGTGACGATATATGTGCCTATCATCGCCGCGGCGGCGGATATGAGCAGGACACCTATGAGGGCATTTATGAAAAACTGGTATTCAAACAAAGCGGTAAACAACTGGTCAAACATTCAAAACCACACCCGACACAGACGCGTCGGTCATGTGGCCTGCTCCTTGCGGGCCTCCGCCACTATCATCAGCAGCTCCTCGCGCACCTCCGACGGGAGGGTGATGCCGCGCAGCTGTATCGACCGCGCCCAGGGGGCGATGTCGGCGGGGAGCAATGTCAGCAGCACATCGCGGAACTCCTCTGTCTCCTGGGGGGAATAGCTGTCGGCGCCGCGTCCGGCGAAACGGTCAAGCTCCTCGTCGTCGAAGTAGTCTATGGTCTGGCTGACATCGGCAAGGAGGGAGTCTTTCTCGCAGGTCATATGGAGACCGCAACACACCTCATCGTCATCCGACGCCGCGCCGTCAGTCTCGGCCCGCTCCCCGTCACCGACAGTGGGCGACGGCTCCGGGGACATGGCCAGGGTGGAATCCCCGCTGCCCGGTCGGTTCTTGGCGGCGCGCTTCTCGTCGGCACGGTGGAGGAGGTAGAGCGGAAGCCCTACCCCGACAAGCGCGGCCAGTATTATAAGGAACACTATCATTCTTCTCTTTCTGCAAAACGGGTCATTAGTCAGGTTGCATCGACTCCGGCATCGGTTCAGAGGGGTCGAGGGTCTGGAAACCGAGGCCCCGCAACGCGTCCCAGTAGCCGGGATATGACTTGGCCACACACTCGACATCCTTGACCACAATGCCCGGCACATAGGCAGCCACAGGCGCGAAGGCCATAGCGAGCCGGTGGTCACCCCTGGGGTCAAAATCCGGCATGGCGGTCAGCGGGTGGCGTTTCCCCTCCCACTCCAGGCCATAGTCGCGTATCTTCTCCAGCATGCAGCCTACCTTGTCCATCTCCTCCACGAGGGCCTGCAGGCGGTCAGACTCCTTAACAGAGAGGTTGGCCAGCCCGACAAAACGGAAAGGCACGCCGAGCATGCAGCAGGTCACCGTGAGCGCCGGGACAAGGTCGGGGTAATCCTTCAGGTCAAGGTCGAGCCGCCCGAAGACCTCGGGCGACGGGGAGAGGGAGATTGCGCCGGGATAATCCTCGGATGCCTCGGTAAGCACCCCGAGGCATTCAAAGAAGCGGGCGGCGGCGGAGTCGCCCTGCAGGGAGTCGGCAGGAAGCGGCAGGGGAGCGTCATCCTCCCTGCCCTTGAGGGTCACCCATCCCGCCGTCAGGGCAACCACCTCATACCAGAAAGCGGCAGCCGACCAGTCGGCCTCGTCGTCAGACAGTAAAGGAGTGTATCCCCCCGGGGCCACACTGGCCGACAAGGGGGCAAGCTCCACATCGGCTCCCCGGGCCTGCATCATCGCCACGGTCATCTTTATGTATGGCAACGACACCGGTTCAACCAAAAACCTCAGCCGCAAGCCGTCGGCCATCAACGGGCCAGCCATAAGCAGCGAGGAGACAAACTGGGAGGACACCGAGGGGTCGATGTCGACATCTCCCCCGGCGAGGGGGCCACCTATGACCCGCAACGGGGCGTGGCCCTCCTCGGCGAGGTATTCAATGGTCGCCCCGCAATGGCGCAGGGCCTCCACGAGGTCGCCCACCGGCCGGCGCAGCAGACCAGGCTCTCCGGTGATCACCGAGTCGCATCCGGGAGTGACAGCCGCGAGCGAGCATAAAAAGCGCAACGCGGTGGCCGACTCCCCGGCGTTTATCTCAATCCGTCCCCCCTGCGACGAGGCAATCGCCGACAGGGCCGAACGCATGACGGTGATGTCGAAGCATTCATCCTCACGGACGGGAGGCAGAGCCATCCCCGGCGTGAGAGCCGCCAGCATCAGGCGGCGGTTCATAATGGATTTGGAGGGGGGGATGGCGACCATCCCCTCCTCAATCAGTTCTTCGGGAGGCAATATCCTGTAATCCACAGCGGGTATTCGTATTCAGATGTTATACACAGAGTGTCAGAGCTGGCCCACGGCGGCCATATCACCGGCCATGACCGGCTTCTCAAGGGATTTGACAGACGACTCCAGACGCTCGAGGGCCTTTAGCAGGCATGCGCGTGGCGTGGCGACGTTGACCCTCATGAACCCGTGGCCCTCGGCTCCGAACATCTCGCCGTCGTTGAGGGCGAGGCGGGCGCGGTTGACCACCAGGTCGACAAGCTCGTCATGGGTGAGGCCGAGACGGCGGAAGTCCATCCACACCAGGAAGGAGGCCTGCGGCTCTATCATCCCCACCGAGGGAACTTTCTCGGCAAGGAACTCCCTGACCACGCGTATGTTCTCCTCTATATATGCCATGGCCTCCGAGAGCCATTTGCCGCCGTTGCGGTAGGCAGCCTCGGTGCCGAGCGTGGAGACGAATGTCGGGGCCGAGAACTCGTTGATCTCAAGCCAGTGGTAGAAACCGTCGCGCAGGGCGGGATTCTTCACCACACACCATGAGGAGACGAGTCCGGGTATGTTGAATGTCTTTGAAGGCGCGCCGAAAGTGACGGCCACAGCCGCGCAGTCGTCGCTGCAGTCGGCAAACGGGTGATGGGGCTTGCCGTAAAGCACCAGGTCGCCGTGGATTTCGTCGGAGACGCACACCACTCCCCCATCTCGGCAGATACGGCCCACCTCCGCCAAGGTCTCGCGCGACCACTGTATGCCCACCGGGTTGTGGGGGTTGCAGAGAATCATCATCGCCGGATGATGCTCCTTGACAAGGCGCTCAAGCTCCTCGAGGTTCATCTCGTAGTTGCCATCCTCGGTCAGCACCAGGGGGTTGGGCAACACCTTGCGCCCGTTGCCCTCGATGACCCTGCGGAAGGGATGGTAGACCGGCGGCTGGATTACGATCTGGTCACCCTTGCTGGTGAAATGATTGACGGCGTATCCGATTCCTTTCACGACTCCCGGGACAAAAGCAAGCTCCTCGCGGGTGACGCGGAAACCGTGGTTGTCGGCGAGCCACTGCGAGATTGACTCCCAGTAGCTGTCGGGGGCGACGGCGTAGCCATAAATGGGATGGTCGATACGTCGGCGCAACGCATTGGTGATTTCGGGACACACCGCGAAGTCCATGTCGGCGATCCAGAGAGGTGTCAGGTCAGAGCTTCCAAACATCTGCTGCAGTTCTGCCAGTTTGGCGCATCCGGTTCCGTGGCGGTCAATCACCTTGTCGAAATCATACATAGGTAAATTCGTGTTACAGGTTAGACAGGTATTAATTCAAGGTAAATTCTCAATATCTGAATGAAGAGCCGCCGAGAAACTCCCTCAACAGCGAGGTCGGGGGGATTGACTTCTCCCCTATCGGCAGGAAATATCCCAGGAAGCGTCTCAGACGGTAAGCCTCGGCATACTCGGGGCAGTCATTGGGGACATCGCGCAGGATGGCCTCGCCGTAGTCTTTCATCACCCCCAGCTCGAAAATCAGCGAGGAGTTGAAGGTAGAGTCGGCATTCTCCTGGTAGGGGAAAATCCATCGCTCCTCGCCACGGCGCACGCTCGCCCATCGGCGCAGGGTCTCGACCGCCGATGCCCCACGGTACTTGTGGTCGCGGATTATGCGTCGGAGCAGGCGGTTGTCGGTGGTCGGAATCCAGTTGTGGTCGTCAATCGAGAGGGTGGTGAGGGCCGAGACATACACCCTGTATTTCATCCTCTCCTCGATCGAGGCTGTCAGCTCGGGGTTGAGCCCGTGGATTCCCTCGAGCAACAATATGGTGTTGGGGCCGACGCGCAGCCGGTCGCCCTTGTACTGTCTCTTGCCAAGCTCGAAATTGTATGTCGGCAGCTCCACTTCCCGGCCGCTGAGCAGGGCCGACAGGTCGGAGTTGAACTGCTCCAGGTCGAGTGCGTAAAGCGACTCGTAATCATAGTCGCCAGTCTCGTCGCGGGGGGTCTGGTCGCGGTTGACGAAATAATTGTCGAGCGATATCATCTGCGGCTCAAGCAGGTTGGTCAGCAGGTATATCGCGAGCCGCTTTGTGAAGGTGGTCTTTCCCGACGATGAGGGGCCGGCCACCAACACCACCCTTGCGCCACCCTCATGGTAGCGGCGGGCTATCTCGTCAGCGATGGCCGCGATTTTCTTGTCATGCAGGGCCTCGGCCACATTTATCAGCTGGGCGGTGCGGTTCTGTTTCACCGCCTTGTTCAGCTCGCCGACGTTGCTTACCCCTATGATGTGGTTGAAACGCAGGTTCTCGTTGAAAGCCTCATACATCTTCTCGCGTCTGACCGGGACAGCCGCGCGGGCCGCGTCCTTGCGGTCGACACCCAGCAGCAGGAATCCCTCCTTGTATTGCTCAAGCGAGAAGATGTCTATCAGCCCGGTCGACGGGGCGAGCGCGCCGTAGTAGCTGTCAAGCACCCCGTCGAGGCGGTAGACCGTGGTGTAAAGCTCGTGTAGGGTCTCAAGCAGCTCCACCTTGTCAAACAGCCCCTCCTCGCGGAATTTGCCGCAGATGTCGCGGGTCAGCCGCTCTTTGCGGATGAAAGGGAGGTCGCGGTCGCGCAGCGACTCCATCACCTCGGTCAGGCGGCCCAGCAGCCGGGTGTCGGCATTCACCGGTGTCTCTTTGCCTCCGCAATCCCCGCCGGGAAAGAACAACTGGCAATACCATCCGTTGGAAATCGAATGGACTATGCGCAGGGTGGCACCAGGAAGCACCTCGCGGACAGCGCGGTAGAGCATCATGCAAAGCGAGCGGGTGTAGACCCTGAAGCCTGAGGCCGACTGCCTGTCGAGAAACCTGACCATCTTCGGGGCGAAGACCTGGTATTGCAACGGCTCATTCTTGTTGTTGACCAAAACGCATATTTCGGGAAACGCCAGGCCGAGCCGTTCCCGTCCAATCCTCGCGGCAATATCCAGCAGGGTCTCGCCACCCCGGATGTCGACATATTCCCCGGTGTTCTCGCAAAAAATCTTCAGGCTGTCACTCATATGAATATAGGTTGTTCCTTTGCTTACAAAGGTACGACTTTTTTCCGATATTCGACACAGGTCGCCAGAGGATTGACACTCAGATTCTCCTTATCAGAAAACAATGAGGCAGGAGAGACCTGCCGAAGCGGTGGAGGCGTAGGGTGTGGCGAAACATTTCACACCGCCCTGGCCAGGGCGGGCAGGGGCATATGCCCCTGCAGACGCTTCCGGGTCGATGCGGCGCAGCAGCTCCTCACGGTGGAGGGCGGCCCGTTTTCGGAAGATTTTAGGGTAGAGCCAGTAGGCGAATGCGGTAGACATGTAGCCGATGGCCGCGCCGCCCACCACGTCGTTGATCCAGTGGCGGTTGTTGTAGACACGCATGTAGGCCACCGCCGCGGCGCAGGCATAACCGGCCACACCGATCCATTTGTTGGTGTGCCAGTATTCGCGGCGCAGAAACTCGGCCCCGACAAAGGCGGTGCCGGTATGGCCCGAGGGGAATGAGTTGAGCGCTCCCGAGTTGGGCCGCTGCTCGCTGAAAGCGAACTTCATGGTATGGTTTACGACCGCGAACGTGGCATAGCTCATGGCCAGTATGATGGTGCGGTCGAGCAGGTTGTGTTCACCCTTGACTCCGCAGAAATAGATGGCGTATGAGGCCAGCATGGGGGCGTATTGGATGTAATCGTCGACCTCGGTGCGCGGCTGGCCGGTCTTGTTGGCGAGCTTTGACTGCACCCACTCGCGGGCCTGCACCAGCTTGGGGGTCTTGACAAACAGGGCCGAGGCCGTGGCCACCCCGGCGGGGATGGCAAACTGCTCCCAGTGGAAATCATGGGTATGGTCCTCGCGGGGGAAGGTCGTGCTTTCTTGTTGCGGGGAGACCACCACGACTGTGTCGCCGTAGACCTCATCGGGGGTCAGGGCGGGGTCGATGATGACAGCCACCGTGTCGGCGGCCTCTACAGTTGTGGTAAAATCACCGGCGTGGAGGTCGACACCACACAGGGGAATCAACACACACAGACATAAAATCAGAAAATTTTTCACGGTGTGAATTTTCGATAAGTCGGTTTATTGGTCAAAACTGCGCAAAGTTACGAAAAAATGCGGTGATTTTTGACTAACTTTGTGAAGTATTAACCAATTCTTACCTGCAGTGGCTCTCAATTATATCTGGATAGCGTTTTTCCTGGTGGCGTTCGTCGTGGCGCTCTACCGGTCGGTGTTTTGCGGCGAGGCAGGCATATGGAGCGACATAATGGGCTCGTCGTTCACCTCCGCCGCCACCGCGTTTGAGATTTCCCTCGGCCTGACGGGCATCCTGTCGCTGTGGCTCGGCCTGATGAAAATCGGGGAGCGGGCCGGGGTGATCGGTTTCTTCGGGAGACTCATCTCGCCGCTGTTCTGCCGCCTGTTTCCCGGTGTGCCCAAGGGGCATCCGGCGATGGGCTCGATATTCATGAACGTGTCGGCCAACATGCTCGGCCTCGACAACGCCGCCACCCCGCTGGGCCTCAAGGCAATGCAGGAACTTCAGACCCTCAACGACAAGAAGGACACCGCCACCGACGCGATGATAATGTTTCTGATACTCAACGCGTCGGGACTCTGTTTCATACCGATATCCATAATGATGTACCGCGCCCAGGCCGGGGCGGCCAACCCTACCGATGTCTTCCTGCCGATACTGATGGCTACATTCGTGTCAACACTGGTGGGCATCATCGCGCTGTGTCTCAGACAGCGCATCAGGATTCTTGACCCGGTGTTGCTGACATGGCTGGGGGGGATGATGGCCCTGGTAGGGCTGATGGTGTGGTTCTTCTCGGGAATGGACGGCGAACAGGTGGAGCGTTACAGCTCGCTGATAGCCAACGCGCTACTGTTCGGTGTGATAGTGCTGTTTCTGTGTGCCGGCCTTTGGCGTCGGATGAATGTCTACGAGGCGTTCATCGAAGGGGCCAGGGAGGGATTCAAGACAGCCGTTACGATAATCCCCTACCTGGTGGCGATACTGGTTGCGATAGCCATGTTCAGGGCCTCGGGGGCTATGGACCTGCTGACCGGATGGATGAGGATTGCCGTCGGAGCCTGCGGAATAGACACCGGATGGGTGGAGGCATTGCCCACGGCGATGATGAAGCCGCTGAGCGGCAGCGGGTCGCGCGGACTTATGGTGGACCTGATGGCCACCCACGGGCCCGACGCGTTCGTGTCGCGTGTGTCAGCGGCCATACAGGGGTCGACCGACACCATGTTCTATGTGCTGGCTGTCTATTTCGGGGCAGTCGGGGTAAGGAAGACCCGTTACGCGGTGCCGTATGCCCTGCTTGCCGATGTCACCGGGTCAGTGGCCGGCATATTCGCGGCCTACATCTTCTTCGGTTAGCCGGAGGTCATGGCAGACCCAGCATGTCGCGGTAGATGTCGAGGGCGGCCGTGATGTCGTCGTCGGTCACCGGCACATTGATTTCGACCTCGCCGGGCGATTTCAGCAGGGCGAAGTTGACCAGCCCGGGACGGTCGTTCTTCTTGTCGTGGTGCATGTAGCCGATGAGCTTCTTGTAATCGTCACATGAAATCTCAAACGCCCCGTAATGGTGGCGCACATAGTCCACATATGTCTGGAGGATTTCAGAGGGGAAACCGAGTTTCATGCGTGACAGCACCAGCGCCCCGACCATCCCGAACGCCACGGCGTAGCCATGGGCGAGCGGCGACTTCCGCTCCAGGGCGAGCGACTCGAAGGCGTGGCCTATCGTGTGACCGAAGTTCAACGCCCGGCGCGCGCCGCGGTCCTCGTGGTCGGCCACCACATATTTCTGCTTCACCCCGACTGATTCCTCAAGCAGGGCCAGCAATGAGTCGGGATTGTAGCTTGTCACATCATATGACAGTATCCTGGATGTCTGCTCCATGGAGCTGACCAGGGCATGCTTTATCATCTCGGCGTAACCCGATAGAAGCTCCTGGGAGGTGAGGGTGTTGAAATAGAGGGTTGAGATGATGGCCAGGTCGGCGTCGCGAAACATCCCGATCTCGTTTTTGAGGCCGTTGAAGTTGATGCCGGTCTTGCCGCCCACGCATGCGTCGACAGCGCAGAGCAATGTCGTCGGCACGTTGATGAACCGTATGCCGCGTTTGAAGGTGGCCGCCGCGAAAGAGCCCATGTCGGTCACCACTCCCCCGCCGAGGTTTATCAGCAGGGAGTTGCGGTTGGCCTCGCCGTCGCCGAGCTGTCGCCATATGGATGTCAGCGAGTCGAGGTTCTTGAACATCTCCCCGGCCTTCACTCTGATCACCGAGGCCGAGGCCACGGCCTTTGACTGCGCCTGCAGCAACGGCAAGACAAACGCCTCGGTGTTGACATCGACAAGCACATGGACCGACGACGGAGCAATCAGCTCCACGGCCCTGTCAAGTTCGAGGGCGACATGGTTGGTGAACACCAGGTTCACCTGCGGGATGTTCTTTTTGGCACTCATAGCAATTTCTGTATGGAAAGAGGTTTGTGATTAAACAGTTGAAAACGTGTCGCCCTCTCATCGGGAGAGCAACCCGGGCAGAGCATCGGCCAGCTCCTCCATAGAGGAGAACACGAGGTCGGCCCCGGCCTCCTCAAGCGACCGGCGCGGGACAGGGCCGGTGGTGACGGCAAGCACAAACGCGCCTGATGCCTTGCCCGACTCCACCCCGAGGGGGGCGTTCTCGACCACAAGCGACTCCACGGGCGACACACCTGCCAGCTCCATACCCTTGAGGTAAGGCTCGGGATGAGGTTTGCCATGGGAGACATCGGCGGCCGTGATACGCAGATTATGGGGGAAAGCCCCCGGGAAATCTGTGTCGAGACGGTCGAGGTTTGAGAGCTGTCGCGAGCCGGTGACCAGCACCCTTGTGATTCCCCCGGCCTCAAATGTCTCAAGCATCCTGGCGGCCCCGGGAATCACCGCGACCCTGGGCATCTCATTAAAATAACTCGCCTTGCGCGCATAAAGTTCATCACATTCAGAGTCGGAAGGCTCATATCCGCACGCCCTTTTGAAGAGCAGCCTGATTGTGGCGCGGCCGGTCATCCCCTCATAAAGGTAGAACTCGTCGCGGTCGGCCTCCATGCCCAGCTCATCACTGAGGCGTTTCCATGCCGCCGTGTGGTTTCTCATCGAGTCGATGAGGGTGCCGTCCATGTCAATCAGGGCGGCTTTCGGCGCCCAGCCGGCAGGGTCGATTGCGTTGCGGCTGCAATAATCCTTCACCGCCTTAATTATTGTGTATCTTTCCATCACTGTCTGTGTCGGGTTATAATTCTGCAAAAATACGCTTTTCACCGAGAAACTACAAAAATCAAGCCTGAAATCAGGGACACGACAGGTATCAGGGATGTTGAAAAACAGAAAATATAATCTGATGAAAATTTGGGGAAGAAAAAAAAGATTTTTAACTTTGGGGCAACTTGAACAAGACTCAACAGCGTCATGATATACGCTTCATTACCTGACAGCCCCGGCGGAATAGCGCGCCCGCTCCCCTTTCATCTCGCGATGGAGGAACACCTGGCGCGGAATTATCCCGACGGGGAGTATTTTTTCATGTGGCAGGTTGAGCCGACGGTGATTTTCGGCCGGTGCCAGAACCCCTTCGCTGAGGTCAACCTCGATTTCTGCCGCCGGGAGGGGATACAGACTTACCGGCGCAAGAGCGGCGGAGGATGTATCTACGCCGACATGAACAACATCATGTTCAGCCACGTTACCACCTCGGGTGAGGTGACCACCACCTTCTCGCGGTATTGCCGGATGGTGGCCGACACATTGCGCCTACTGGGGCTTGGCGCCGCCACCACGGGGCGCAACGATGTGGTGATCGGTGACCGCAAGGTCAGCGGCAACGCCTTCTACCATCTCCACGGGCGCAGCATCGTGCATGGCACGATGCTCTACGATGCCGACCCCGCCAGGATGTCGCAGGCCATCACCCCGTCGCAGGCAAAGCTGCGCGCCAAGGGTGTAAGCTCGGTGAGAAGCCATGTGACAACCATCCGCGAGCATCTGCCGCAGCTGACGATAGAGGAGTTCAAGCAGTTCTGCCGCGAGCATCTCTGCGACTCCGTCCAGGAGATGACCCCGGCCGACATCCGCGAGATAAGCCGCATATCCGAGGAATACTTCACCGACGAATGGATATGGGGCCGATACGGCAACCGGGAGACCACCGACCGCCACCGCATCGACGGTGTGGGGGAATTCAGCGTCTCTACCGACCTCATCCCTCCTCCCGAACCGGGGATGGCGGCGAGAATCCGCAAGGTCAACCTCCAGGGGGACTTCTTTCTGCTGAGCGACCTTGACGAGGGGCTGCTCGACAGGCTGAAAGGGGCCGAGTTCACCCGCGACGGCATAATGGAGGCGCTCTCCACAGCGTCGCCAGGGGAGGTGATAGCGGGCCTGAAGACCGCCGACTTCGCCAAACTGCTGCTGGGAGCCGCCCCGGCGGTCATGGCCACCACATGAGACAAGACACAAAAAAACACATCTTACAACCATGGATAACTGCGAAAACCTCAAACTTACCTGCCTCCACGACCTCCATCTGGCCCTGGGGGCCAGGATGAGCCCATTTGCCGGCTACGACATGCCGATAGAGTACGGACTCGGAATAATTGGCGAACACAACGCCGTGCGCAACGCCTGCGGAGTGTTTGACGTGTCCCACATGGGAGAGATAGGCATCACCGGCGAGGACGCCGAGTTCTTCGTCAACCGGGTGTTCTCCAACGATGTCACCAACGCCCCCGACGGGCAGTGCTTCTACGGGATGATGCTCCGCCCCGACGGCGGTGTGGTGGATGACCTGCTGGTCTACAAACGCCGCCACAACGACTTCCTGTTTGTGGTCAACGCCTCCAACATTACCAAGGATGAGCAGTGGATTCTCCGCCAGGCCGAGGGCTACCGCGTGTGCCTCGAGTTCATGAGCGAGGAGATGGCCGAGCTGGCCGTCCAGGGCCCGGAGGCCGAGAAGGTCATGGAGGAGGTGGTGGAGATACCCTGCCGCGACCTTGCCTTCTACACCTTCAAGGAACTTGACCATGAGGGGGAAACCGTGATAGTGTCGCGCACGGGCTACACCGGCGAGGATGGTTTCGAGATATACGGCCCCCACAGCTTCATCCGCCGTGTATGGCAGGTCCTGATGGACTCGGGCAAAGCCGCCCCCTGCGGCCTGGGCTGCCGCGACACCCTGCGTTTCGAGGTGGGGCTGCCGCTCTACGGCAACGAGCTCGCCGACGACATCACCCCGCTCGAGGCCGGACTGGGCATGTTTGTGAAGCTCGAAAAACCCGACCTCATCGGCGGCGAGACGCTGCGCAGACACAAAGAGGAGGGTCCGCGCCGCAAGGTTGTCGGCCTTGAAATCCATGACCGCGCCATAGCCCGCCACGGCTGCGAGGTGCTGTCGCCCGAGGATGAGGTGATAGGCACCGTGACCACCGGCTACCGTGGCATCTCCACCGACCGCTCGATATGCATGGCCCTCATCGACGCGCGCTATGCCAAGACCGGCACCGAGCTCAAGGTGAAGGTGAGGAAAAAGACATTCCCCGCCACCGTCGTTTCAAAGAAATTTTTCAAGAAATCATACAAAGCCTAAAAGAGAATGATACTGTACAGCAAGACCCACGAGTACATCCGTGTAGAGGGTGACAAAGGTTACATCGGCATCTCAGACTACGCCCAGAAGCAGCTCGGCAATGTCGTATATGTCGACATGCCCGACCTGGGCGACGAGATAGAGAAGGGTGAGGACTTCGGCGCTATAGAGAGCGTAAAGGCCGCGTCAGACCTCATCTCCCCGGTTTCCGGAGAGGTGGTGGAGGTCAACGAGGCCCTCTCAGACGATCCCCGCCTGATCAACGCCGACGCCATGGCCAACTGGATCATCGCCGTCTCCATCGCCGACACATCAGATCTTGACGACCTGATGGACCAGGCGGCTTACGACGAGTTCTGCGCGGCAGCCCACTGACACAGGGGTAGAGAGTTTTTCCGTGACGAGACCGCCGGAAAGCGGTCATTACCCGCTCCGGCGGTCTCGTCGCCCATTACCCGGCCGCCCCCCCATATTCCAGTCATCTTAAATCAAATACCAGCCCTACAATGCACAGATATTTCCCCCATACGCCGGCCGGCATCAAGGAGATGCTCGACCGGTGTGGCGTGTCGTCTATCGACGACCTTTACGGCGACGTTGACCCCTCGCTGCGCCTCAAACAACCCTACGACCTGCCCCAGGGGATGGACGAGACCTCAGTCAGACGCTATTTCGACCATCTGGCCAAAAAGAACGCACCAGTCGAGGTGTGTTTCGCCGGAGGCGGCTTCTATGACCACGGCTGTCCCGCCGCGGTGAAATCGATAGCCTCGCGGTCTGAGTTCCTGACAGCCTACACCCCCTACCAGCCTGAAATATCACAGGGTACCCTGCAATACATATTCGAGTACCAGACGATGATGACACGCCTGACCGGCATGGACATCTCCAACGCGTCGATGTATGACGGGGCGACCGCCACCGCCGAGGCGGTGCTGATGGCCGTGGCCTCACAGCGCAAGCGCAACCTCGTGCTTCTCTCCGAAACCCTCTCGCCCGACGTGCGCCGGGTGGTCGACACATACGCCCGTTACCACGGAGTGGAGCTGATGACCATACCCGCCGAGGATGGCGAGACCTCGCGCGCGGCGCTCACAGAGATGCTGGGTCAAAGGGGCAAGGAGGTGGCCGGAGTGGTCGTCGCCTCGCCAAACTACCACGGTATAATCGAGAACCATGAGGGGCTGGCCGACCTTTGCCATTCCCACAAGGCTCTGCTGATTGTCAACTGCGTTGCCTCCACCCTGGCCGTGCTGAAGACCCCCGGCGAACTCGGGGCAGACATCGCCTGCGGCGACGCGCAGTCGCTCGGCATCCCCCTGAGTTTCGGGGGCCCGTATCTCGGTTTCCTATGCGCCACCAAGGCGCTGATGCGAAAGATGCCTGGCCGCATAGTCGGCGCGACCACCGACTCCGAGGGGCGACGCTGTTTCGTGCTTACCCTCCAGGCCCGCGAGCAGCATATCCGCCGCGAGAAGGCCACCTCCAACATATGCTCCAACCAGGGACTGATGACCCTCTGGGTGTCGGCCTACATGTCGCTCGTCGGCTCCGAAGGTCTCAGGGAAATCAACGAGGCGTCGCGCCTGATGGCCCTCTACCTGCTCGGCAAGATGACATCCGACGGACGCGCCCGCCTGCGCCACCCCTCCAAGCCGTTCCTCAACGAGTTCCTGCTCGAGACCGACTACTCGGTCGACTCGCTGATAGCCGCGGCCATCCGCAAGGGGGGCATACTGCCCGGAATCAAGATTGACGACCACACCATACTGATGGCCGCCACCGAGATGCAGACCCGCGAGGACGCCGACCGCCTTTTCGAGATCGTAAAAACCTGTGTATGACCCTCAAAAGATAGAAGAAATGAACAGAAAAGTCTATGGAAAACTGATATTCGAGTTGTCGCGCGAGGGTCGTCGCGGCTACGCCGTGCCGCGCAACGGCCTCTCCGACGACATCGTCAGCGAGAGCGTGCAGCTGCCCGAGGCAATGCGCCGGGCCACACCCCTGCGGCTTACCGAGGTCGACGAGCCTACCGCCGTGAGACATTACAACAATATGTCGACCAACAATTTCGGTGTCGACACGGGATTCTATCCCCTTGGCTCATGCACGATGAAATACAATCCGAAAATCAACGAGGAGATGGCCTGTCACAGTTGTTTCGCCGGATTGCACCCCTCAACCCCCGCCTTCGCCGCCCAGGGCGCGCTGCAACTTTACTGGACGCTGCAGAAGGCGTTGTGTGAGATAGGCGGCATGGAGGAGTTCACCCTCAACCCCTTCGCCGGGGCACAAGGCGAGCTTACCGGACTGATGGTGATCCGCGCCTACCACGCCTCGCGCGGGGAAGGTGAGAAACGCCGCAAAGTCATCGTGCCCGACTCGGCCCACGGAACCAACCCCGCCTCGGCGGCTGTCTGCGGCCTGGATGTGGTGGAGGTAAAGAGCCGTCCCGACGGCACAGTGGATGTGGCCGACCTCGAGCCGCTACTCGACGACACCGTGGCCGCCATCATGCTGACCAATCCCAACACCCTCGGCATTTTCGAGAAAGACATACCCCGCATCGCGTCGCTGGTGCATGAGGCCGGCGCACTGATGTATTACGACGGCGCCAACCTCAACCCGCTGCTCGGTGTCGCCCGTCCCGGCGACATGGGATTCGACGTGATGCACGTCAACCTCCACAAGACATTTTCCACACCCCACGGAGGCGGAGGCCCAGGCTCAGGCCCGGTCGGCGTGCGCAAAGGGCTGGAGAAATTCCTCCCCAACCCGCGGGTGGTGAGGCGCACCGAGACCCCCGACAGGTTCCCCGTCAACGAATCAGACCGTTACGCCATAGAGTACTCCCCTCTAGCGCTCGGCTCGGTGTCGGCCACGCTTGGCAACTTCGCCGTGCAGGCCCGCGCCCTGGCTTACATACTCACCCTCGGCAGCGACGGACTGATGGAAGCCGGACGGCTCGCCACCCTCAACGCCACCTACATCAAGGAGGCGCTGAAAGATTGCTACCTGCTCCCGATCGAGGGATTGTCGAAACATGAGTTTGTCTTCGACGGCCTGCGCGACAAGTCGACCGGAGTGACCACCCTCAACATCGCCAAGCGACTGCTCGACCATGGCTACCATGCCCCGACAATCTATTTCCCCCTGCTGTTCCACGAGTCGCTGATGATCGAGCCTACCGAGACCGAATCGCGCGAGACCCTCGACGAGTTCATCGCCGCAATGCGCGACATCGCCCGCGAGGCCATCGAAGACCCCGAGACCGTGAAGACCGCGCCGCATCTGACCCCTGTCACCCGTCCCGACGACACCACGGCGGCCCTCAACCCGGTGCTGACTTTCGACAGCCTCTGACCCAACCCCGCAACCAACGAGAATCCATCATGACAAGATATGATCTTATAGTCATCGGTGCAGGGCCTGCCGGTTATCCGGCAACCGCCTGCGGCGTGAGACAAGGGTTGAAGACCCTGTTGATAGAGTCGGGTCCGCTCGGCGGCGCCTGTCTCAACCGGGGATGCATCCCTACCAAGACCTTCTGCCGTTCGGCCGACGCGGCCCTTGAGGCGGCCCGCGCCGGGGAATTCGGCGTTGACATCCCCGCAGGCACGATAACCATCGACATGCCCCGCATCGTGGAGCGCAAAAACCAGATTGTCGCCCAGCTCCGCGAGGCTGTGGCCGCCGTGGTCAACGGTGCTGATGTTAAGACAGGCATGGCCCGTTTCATCTCCCCCACCGAGGTGGAGGCCGACGGCGAGACATTCACCGCCCCAAAGATAGTAGTGGCTACCGGAGCCAGACCCGCCATGCTACCCATTCCAGGGGCCGAGCTGTGTGTCACCTCCGACCATCTGCTTGACACCACTGCCCTGCCATCCTCCATGGCAGTGATCGGCGGCGGAGTGATCGGCATGGAGTTCGCCTCGGTCTACGTCGCCCTCGGATGCGAGGTCACAGTGATTGAATACTGCAAGGAGATACTCCCCGGCTTTGACCGCGACATAGCCAAACGCCTCCGCTCCTCACTGTCGAAACGCGGTGTGAAATTCCTCCTCAGCGCCGCCGCCACCGCCGTGGAGGAAAACGGCGACGGCAGCCTGAAGGTAAGATACGAGGCCAAGAACAAACCCGGCGAGACAGATGTGGAGAAGGTGCTGATGGCAGTGGGCCGCAAGGCGGTCATCCCCGACGGCATCGCCGAGGCCGGGGCAGCCATCACCCCCAAAGGGATAACCGTCGACGAGAATTTCCAGACCACAATCCCCGGTGTGTATGCCGTCGGAGACTGCAACGGAATATGCCAGCTGGCCCACGCCGCCACCGCCCAGGCGCGCCGCGTGATGGGTGTCGACACAGACCTCTCCCCCATCCCCGCCGCCGTCTTCACGGTGCCGGAGGCAGCCTCCGCCGGACTTACCGAGGAGCAGGCCGAAGCGCAGGGAATCTCCCCCATCCGGGTGGTCAAGCTACCCTTCAGGGCCAATGGAAAAGCCCTCACCCAGGGGGAGGCCGACGGCATGGTGAAAATGGTTGTCAGCGGCGACAGGATACTTGGCTGCCACATACTCGGCCCACATGCCTCCGACCTGATAATGGAGGTGTCGCTGGCCATCTCGGCAGGGCTACCGGTATCGGCTGTCACCCGCGCCATCCACCCCCATCCCACCCTCTGCGAACTTATCCCCTCTGCCTTGTCACAGGCATAGCAACCAATCATTCCTCCCCGTAGGGAAAACCACCGGAAGGGTCACGCCGAAACCAGCGTGGCCCTTTTGATTTCAGCCCCGCCACCACTGTTGAAAAACATGTTGAAAACCGTGTTGAAAAAAGGATGGGAAGATTTTCCGGAAGATGTTGGAAGATAAACCCCGCTCCCTGTATAATCACCCGACAGGTTATCTCCAAATATCTGCCGGGCAAGTTTTGGATGGTTGTTTCAACGCGTTTTTCCAGGGTTATCAATAGTTGAATACTATGAAGTTATCAGTTGATAAAGTTATCAACGGCATGTTGATAACCTCGCAACACGCTGATTTGAAGCACTGTTTATGTTGACAGCATGTTGAAACAGTCAGGCCGCATGTCGATAACCGTGAAATCCAAATCAAAGGCCGGAAAGTTATGACGTTTATCAACAGACTTTATTATTCGGGAGGATTTTTGGTCGGAATCCAAAAAACTCCGTTTTTCAAAACTCTTAGATTCATCTCATAAAAAAGAATGTTGAAAACCCGGCTGGCGGTTTTGGAGAAGACAGCGAAAAGGAGTAACTTTGCATGACGATAACCGATAGTATCAACTTGCACATACACCGATTATTTTCCTATGCCTTCTGCCTGTCAAGATTCCAATAAGGTCATTACATTGTTGCTTTTTTTCGCGAGTCTGATGATGTCTCCGGTCAAGCTGGGGGCGCAGTCGCTTTTCGACGAGCTGATTGTCGAGGGTGAGACCGTGGCTTTGCCCTCCGACTCGCAAGGAGGGCTCGTGGTGCTGCCCGGGATGACCCTCCCCACCGACACCACCCTCAATGTCTCAGACCGGATGTACAACGAGATATTCTACCTCCCCCTGGTGTTTGACCATTACGACATGTTCCTCTCCGAGAAAGCCGGCGATCCGCTGGTCGACGCTTTCCCCGCCGAGGGGGAGCCTGACTCCTTTTTCAACCGTCTGGTCAAACGCAACTACCGCCAGCGTTATTTCATGCAGCAGGTGATGTCGGAGCTTCCCGAGATTGTCCGCTACAATATGGCCACGATGCCCCGCCCCCCGAAGAAATTCGTCATGCACCTCGACCCCTCCACCGCCAAGCTTACCGTCGAGGAGTTCAAGGAAGCCCCCCTCGACTCGATGAAACAGGTTGTGCCTGAAATCGAGCCGGAGCGCATCAACTGGCTCCACACCTTCGACGGGTCGCTCCATTTCTCCCAGGCCTACATCTCCCCCAACTGGTATCAGGGAGGCAACTCAAACCTCAACATGATCTTCGGGGCGCTCTACAACGTCAAGCTCAACCCCAAGTTCAACCCCAATGTGATTTTCGAGACGACAGCCTCTTACAAGCTCGCCCTCAACAATGCCCCGGAGGACTCCATACACAGGTACAACATCTCGGAAGACCTCTTCCAGATCAACTCCAAATTCGGTCTGAAAGCAGCCCGCAGATGGTACTACTCGATCACCGCGCAGTTCAAGACCCAGCTCCTCAACAGCTACAAGGTCAACTCCGACGAGATGATAGCCTCGTTTCTCTCCCCCTCCGAGCTGAATGTCGGTGTCGGTCTGACCTACTCATACGAGAATCCACGCAAGACAGTGCAGTTCTCGGCCTCGATAGCCCCTCTGAGCTACAACCTCAAGACCTGCACCAATCCCAACCTCAATCCCGAGGCGTTCGGCATCGATGCCGGCAAGACATCAAAAAGCGAATACGGTTCGTCGCTTGAGCTGAATTTCAAGTGGAAAATCACCTACAACATCACCTACACCTCGCGCCTGTTTGCCTTCACCGACTACCATTACCTGCAGGGCGACTGGGAGAACACACTCGACTTCTCAATCAACCGATTCATGTCGGCGAGAGTCTACGGCCATCTCAGGTATGACTCCCAGGCCCCCGAGGTGGATGACACATCATGGCGCCACTGGCAGTTCAAGGAAATCCTCTCGATTGGTTTCGCCTACAAGTTCTCGCGCCTGTAAAGTTTGGCGGTTGACGAAAAATTGAGTAATTTTGCCTCCTAAAACCTTATATAATCCATTAGCTTCTAAGATGGAAAAAGACAGAGAGGCACTGATTGCCGATATCCGCCGCCTCAAGCAGGAGCGCGACGCGGCCATTATGGCCCATTATTACACCGACGGCGACATCCAGGACATCGCCGATGTTGTCGGCGACTCGCTTGCCCTGGCCCGCAAGGCCCGCACCCTGCCCAACAAGGTGATAGTGATCTGCGGAGTGCATTTCATGGGGGAGACAGCCAAGATACTTTGTCCCGACAAGACAGTGCTGGTGCCTGACACAGAGGCCGGATGCTCCCTGGCCGACTCATGCCCCGCCGATGAGTTCGAGGCATTCGTCAAGGCCCATCCGGGCCATACCGTGGTAAGTTATGTCAACACCTCCGCCGCGGTGAAGGCCCTGACCGACGTGGTGGTCACCTCATCCAACGCCCGCCAGATCGTGGAGGCCCTCCCCGCCGATGAGAAAATCATATTCGGACCCGACCGCAACCTCGGCAACTACATCAACAGCGAGACCGGCAGAGACATGCTGCTCTGGGACGGCGCGTGCCATGTGCATGAGCAATTCTCCCTGCAGGCCATCATAGACCTGAAGAAACAGCACCCGGGAGCCAGGTTGCTGGTGCATCCCGAATGCAAGAAGGCGGTGACGCTGCTGGCCGACCATGTAGGTTCGACAGCGTCGTTGCTCGACTACGCCCGCCAGAGCGACGCCACCGAATTCATCGTCGCCACCGAGAGCGGCATACTCCACAAGATGCGCCAGTTCTGCCCCGGCAAGAGTTTCATCCCTGCTCCCCCGGAGGAGGCCGGATGCGCCTGCAACAACTGCAGCTACATGAAGCTCAACACCCTCGCCAAGCTGCGCGACTGCCTGCGCGACATGTCGCCCGCCATAGAGGTGGATGCCGAAATCGCCCGCAAGGCCATCCGTCCCATCGACAGGATGCTCGAATTGTCGAAATAATAAAGAATCATTATGGACTACAATCATAGAAAAATAGAATCCCGCTGGCAGCAGTACTGGAAAGACAACAAGGTCTACCATACGGAGATTGACCATGGCAAGCCCAAATTCTATGTGCTTGACATGTTTCCCTACCCCTCCGGGGCGGGTCTGCATGTGGGACATCCGCTGGGCTACATAGCCAGCGACATCTACGCCCGTTACAAGCGGCTCAAAGGTTTCAACGTGCTTCACCCGATGGGATATGACGCTTACGGCCTACCCGCCGAGCAGTATGCCATCCAGACCGGGCAGCACCCCGAGAAGACAACCACCGAGAACATCGCCCGCTACCGGGGGCAGCTCGACCGGATTGGGTTCTGCTATGACTGGGACCGCGAGATACGCACCTGCGACCCGGAGTATTACCACTGGACCCAGTGGGCTTTCATCGAGATGTTCAACCACTATTTCGATGTGAAGCAGCAGAAGGCGATGCCTGTCGCCGACCTGGAGGCATATTTTGCCGCCAACGGTTCGGAGGGGCATACAGCAGCCGAGTCGAAGCCGTTGAAGTTCACAGCCGGGGAATGGAAGGCCATGGACGACAAGCAGCGCAGCGACACGCTGATGAACTACCGCATCGCCTACCTGGGCAACACGATGGTGAACTGGTGTCCGCAGCTTGGCACGGTGCTGGCCAACGACGAGGTGAGCGAGGGTGTCTCCATCCGCGGAGGTTATCCCGTTGAGCAGAAGCTGATGTACCAGTGGTGTCTGCGCGTCAGCGCCTATGCCCCCCGCCTGCTCGACAGCCTTGAGAGCCTTGAATGGAGCGATTCCATAAAGGAGACACAGCGCAACTGGATCGGGCGCTCTGAGGGTGCCGAGATGCAGTTCAAGGTGGCCGATTCTGATGTGGAGATGACAATCTTCACCACTCGCGCCGACACGGTGTTTGGTGTCACATTCATGGTGCTTGCCCCTGAGAGCAAGTATGTCGACATGGTGACCACTCCAGGTCAGCGTCAGGCCGTGGAGGATTACCGCAACGAAATCAAGCACAAGACCGAGCGCGAGCGTATTGCCGACAAGAAGGTGAGCGGTGTGTTCACCGGCGCGTATGCCGTAAACCCCCTTACCGGCAAGCGTATTCCCATCTGGGTCAGCGATTATGTGCTGGCCGGTTATGGTACCGGGGCCATCATGGCCGTGCCTGCCCATGACAGCCGCGACTATGCTTTCGCCCGCAAGTTTGACCTCCCCGTTATTCCCCTGATTGAGGGGGCAGACGTGTCTGAGGGGAGCTTCGACGCCAAGGAGGGTAAGATGATAAACTCCGCCTCTGACAAGCTCGACCTCAACGGTCTGGAGGTGAAGGAGGCCATCGCCAGGACAAAGGAATTCATCGAGAAGGAGGGTCTCGGACGCGTCAAGGTCAATTACCGCCTGCGCGACGCCATTTTCTCGCGTCAGCGCTACTGGGGCGAGCCTTTCCCGGTCTACTACAAGGATGGTGTCCCGATGATGCTTCCCCTCGACAAGCTGCCCCTGCAGTTGCCTGAGATTGACAAATATCTCCCCACAGAGTCGGGTGAGCCTCCTCTTGGCCGTGCCGCCGGATGGCAGACCGAAGAGGGTTATCCTCTGGAACTCAACACTATGCCCGGTTTCGCAGGTTCGTCGGCCTATTACCTCCGGTATATGGATCCGCGCAACCATGACGAGCTTGTCTCCAAGGAGGCCAATGACTACTGGCAGCAGGTCGACCTCTATGTGGGGGGTACCGAGCATGCCACGGGCCATCTCATCTACTCACGTTTCTGGAACAAGTTTCTCTATGACCTGGGCAAGGTCTGCAAGGATGAGCCTTACCGCAAGCTGGTCAACCAGGGTATGATCCAGGGCCGTAGCAACTTCGTGTACCGCATCAAGGACACCAACACTTTCGTGTCGGCCGGTCTGCGCGGCGGATATGACACCACTTCCATCCATGTCGATGTCAATATCGTGTCGAATGACCGTCTTGACACTGAGGCTTTCCGCCGCTGGCGTCCGGAATACGCTGACGCGGAGTTTGTCCTCGAGAATGGCGAGTATGTGTGTGGCTGGGCTGTCGAGAAGATGTCAAAGTCGATGTTCAATGTGGTCAATCCAGATGACATCGTGGAACGTTACGGTGCTGACACCCTGCGCCTTTACGAGATGTTCCTCGGGCCTGTGGAGCAGAGCAAGCCGTGGGACACCAATGGTATCGATGGTGTCAACCGTTTCATCAAGAAACTCTGGAATCTCTTCTACAAGGGGGAGAAGTGGCTTGTCGATGACTCCAAGCCTTCGCGTGAGGCGCTGAAGTCTGTACATACCCTTATCAAGAAGGTCACTGCCGACATTGAGGCTTTCTCTTACAATACTTCGGTTGCGGCTTTCATGATTTGTGTCAATGAGATTTCCAAGCTTGATTGCCACAGCCGTGAGGTGCTGACTCCGCTTGTGGTGCTGCTGGCTCCGTTTGCCCCGCATGTGGCTGAGGAGTTGTGGCATGCGCTTGCCGCTGATGGCAAGGAGGATGCCGCTGATGCCGCTTCCACTGTGTGTGACGCGCAGTGGCCTGAGTGGAATGAGGAGTATCTCAAGGCTGACGCTATCAATCTGCCGGTGTCGTTCAATGGCAAGACGCGATTCATGCTCTCTGTGGCTCCTGAGACTTCAAAAGAGGAAATCGAGAAGCTGGCTCTTGAGTCGCCTGATGCCGCTAAGTGGATTGAGGGCAAGACTATACGCAAGATTATCGTTGTGCCTAACAAGATTATTAATATCGTTGTGGGGTAGGAATCTTTTTCAGCCGAAAAAGATTTTAAAAGGGCTTTTCCGAGTGGGGGATTTTGCTTCCTCCGGCTTGGAAAAGCCTTTTTTCTGTATTCTGGTTTGTCTTGTGTTTCTGGCCTTTTCTGGTTCTTGTTAGTCTCTTGTTTCCGTTCTTTGTTTCCGTTCTTTTGGCAGGCCCAAAAGAACCAAAAGGCCAAGGGCGCGTGAAAATCCATGGGAGGAGGCCTGGTGGCTCCGCGCGGCGCACCGGGAACTCGCCCTGCGGGCTCAGACATCCCGGTGCTGTGCCGCCCTCCCGCCACCGCCCCCTCCCGATTTTCACAATGCGCCCGCCATCCGGACACTTTTTCAGCCGAAAAAGATTTTAAAAGGGCTTTTCCGAGTGGGTATTTCAATAAAAAAGACCAACCCACTTACGATGTAACCGAATATCTCCATTAATTCACCTCTCCTCCGGAAGCTCGGGATGTCAGTCACGGTGGTTGCGGGGATGGTGGAGGAGAATCTGGGTGCGGAGCAGGGTGGGGTTGAGGTGGAGGTAGATTTCGGTGGTGGAGATGGATTCGTGGCCGAGCATCTGCTGGATGGCGCGCAGGTTGGCGCCCCCTTCGAGAAGGTGGGTGGCGAAGCTGTGGCGCAGGGTGTGGGGTGAGATGGTCTTGCGTACGTCGGCTTTCAGGGCCAGGCGGCGTATGATGGTGAATATCATCTGGCGGGTCAGCCGTGAGCCCCGGCGGTTGAGGAAGAGTATGTTGTCTTCGCCCGGTTTCACCTCGACTTTGCTGCGGGCCTCGCGCATGTATTCCAGGATGCGGTCGATGGCCACCTCTGACATTGGCACCACACGCTGTTTGTTGCCTTTGCCGTTCACTATGAGGTATTGTTCCTGGAGATAGACTTTGGAGACCTCGAGGTTGACCAGTTCGGAGACGCGCAGCCCGCATCCGTAGAGTGTCTCGATTATTGCCCTGTTGCGGATGCCCTCGGGTGTGGAGAGGTCGATGGCCGCTATCATGGAGTCTATCTCCTCGACCGACAGCACCTCGGGGAGGTGGCGGCCTATGCGCGGCACCTCCAGCAGTTCCGAAGGGTCGCTGTCGATGTAGCCCTCGACACGCAGGTAATGGAAGAATTGCTTGATGCCGCTGACGAGACGGGCCTGGGAGCGCACGGCTATTCCTAGGTCGTGGACCTGGGCCATGAATTCCTGGAGGGTGGCGTATTCCACCTGGCGCAGTGGCAGCGGCCCGTCTTCACGGCCTGTGGCGAGCCAGTCAAAGAGCTTGTCGATGTCCATTCCGTAAGCCTCACGGGTGTTTTCCGACAGACCCCGTTGCAGGGTCAGGTAGCCAAGGAACGAGCGGCGCAGCCGGGCTATGTCGTCGATTTCTCTCATATCGGTGCGATGGGGCAGAGGGATGGGGCAAGTCAATGGGGCAGGGGTGCGGAATCAGTCTGGTCAGATAAGCATCTCGAAATCCTCGCGTGGCAGTTTGGGGTTGGCCACATACACGCCGCTGACATCGTCATGGAAAGTCATGCCGAACGGGGCTGCGGCGGCCACCTGTTCCCACAGCCGCCTGAGTGTGGGCAGGTGCATGTTGCGGAAGAATATCACCACCCCGCCGGGATGGTCGAGCGCGTCGAGCAGGTAGCTCCTGATGGTCGTGAAATTCATCTCGAGGGTGTAATTGACGATGATGAAGCATGTCTTTGACATGTCTATCGCGGTCGGATTCTCGCGCGACCACCTGTGGAGGGCGGCCGACGGTATGGCCCTCTCGATTATTATGCGGCTCACCTCGTTTCCTCCCCCGATTTCTATCACCTGGGCGGGGTTGAAGCGGCATAGCATCCTGAAAAGCATCCTCGCCTCCTGCCTCTCATAGTCTGATGAGTAGAAGATCATATTGTCTATCAGTCCGTCGCGGTGGGTCTTGCCGCAGAGCGAGTCTATTTCGGGATACGCGTAGTAGTATGCCTCGCGGTCGCGCAACACCTTTGTGATGAAGTCGAAGGCAAAAGGGGAGTGGACCCCGAATCCGCGGCTTGTGCGGTAACGGCGGGGCCACCGGGCGATTTCCCTTATGCGGCGTGTCAGGCGTCTCATCTCTTCTCTTTCGTTTTGTCGGGGAACAACAATACCGAAAGCAGCGCCACACCCAGCAGGATGTATATCGCTATGACAGCCGCGCGGGCCACACCGACGGTTGCCGAAACAGAGCGCGGCTCAAACCTCATCTCCACCTTGTGGTGTCCGGCGGGGATGACCATGGCCCTGAGCAGGTAGTTGACACGGGCTATCCGCGCCGGTTTGCCATCGATGTAAGCCTCCCATCCCCAGGGGAAATAAACCTCAGAGAAGACCGCCAGGCCTCCATTGGCCGAGGTGGCCGAGTAGGTGAGGGCCGCGGGGGTGTAGGAGGTCTCAAAGATAGTGTCGCCGGGCGATTTGGGTCGCGCCGCGTCTTTGATGACATCGGCGAAACGGCGGTCAGTGACAGCGGTCACAGCCGGGTCGATGTGGTCAAGGGCGGCCATCTCGGCGTCGGCCCCGTCCACGATTGCAAGGGAGTCGACAAACCAGGCGTTGCCCATCGCGTCGGGATTGACCATCAGTGAGTTGTCAGCTGTGATGAAATACTTGGCGTTGAGCATGTTCAACACATTGAAGTCGGCCTGGCCGACCTCGCCGCCACGGGTGAATGCCGCCAGGTGGCGGTCGATGAGATCCTGGTAGCGGGTGAGCTTGGCGGCATGGTATCCGCCGATCATCTTGTGGTGGAACGATGGCTCGGCGGAGTAGAACCGGGGAATATCCATCACGCGGTAATTCATCGCCGTGTCGGCCAGTATCTGGCTGTCATTGTCGTTGAGGGGGAAGGGGTCGGAGGCTGAGAGTTCGGGCGGACAGAAGCTGTCGTGGTTGAGGTAACGCTTGTCGACCGTGTAGAGGTCGGCGGCCACCAGCAGCCCTACCAGCACGGCTCCCTGCCAGGGTTTGCATTTCCCCTTCATACAGAGCCAGATGAAACCGAATGTGAGCAAGACGAAGATGAGGGAGCGGAGCGAGTCGGCGGCCACCATCCCGTAGCGCACATCGGCCACGAAAGAGGCGATGGCGGGATTGTTGATGGAGTACATCGAGACAGCCTCGGGGGGATAGCCCGCCATCCTGAGCTGCTGCCCGATCATGTCGGAAATCTGGATGTCGCTCTCGGAGATGGCAGGCCCGTAGAGTGACGGGAACAGCCATCCGGCCAGACACAGCAGGGCGGTCAGGCCGAAGCAGACGCATACCGGACGGAAGTAGCGGTCGAAGCTTTTGGGGGTGGAAAGCAGTTTCTGCAACGCCAGGATGGCCAGCACGGGCATCGTGAACTCGGCGATGACCAGTATCGACTCCACCGTGCGGAACTTGCTGTACATCGGTATGTAGTCGATGAACAGGTCGGTGAGCCACTGCATGTTGCGCCCCAGGGCGAGGAACACCGACAGCAGCGTCATCACCAGCAACGCCCATTTTAGCGGCCCGCGGACTATCACGCATCCCAGCAGGAACAGCACGAAAACCACCGCCCCGACATAAACCGGGCCGTTGGTGCCTTCAGGTTCGCCGAAATATTGCCCGACATAGTCGCTCACATACTGCATCTCGGCCTGGTTGAGCCTCGAAGCCTTCTCCTGCGCCCCGTCGGCGTCCATCACCGATGTCGCCACCATGCGTCCCCTCTCGGGACGGGCCGAGGCTCCACCCTTTATGTCGGGAATCAGCAACGAGAATGATTCGGAGCGGCCATAGCTGTACTGGGTGATGTAGTCTCGGTCGAGTCCCGAGGTCTTCTGCTCCCCGCTGTCGGCGGTGGCCAGCTCGGTGTGGCTGCCGCGCATCGACTCCTTGGAGTATTTCCATGTGTTGTAAAGGCTGGGGAGGTTGGCTGCCACGGCCAGCACTGCTGCCACGGCCAATGCCCCCGTGGCCTTGGCGAAGCGGCCATATTTCCCGCGCCTCACGGCGTCGACCCCGTAGCAGGCTATCACGGCGAGGATGACGAAGAGGAAGTAATATGTCATCTGCACATGGTTGCTCTGTATCTGCATCATCGCGGACAGGGCGGCCAGCGCGCTGCCCGCGAGCCAGCGTCCGCGGTAGGCCATCACGATGCCCCCGATGGTCGGCGGGATGTAGGCCAGGGTGACGAATTTCCAGATGTGTCCCGCGCCGATGATGATTATGAAGTATGACGAGAAACCCCAGGCCACGGCCCCTATCAGGGCGTAATACCATCTGACTTTCATGGCCAGCAGCATAATCAGCATGCCGGTCATCATCATGAAAAGCAGGTTGGAGGGTGAGGGGAGTCCGGCCCCGTAGAGGGTGGTTATCCAGCTGAACAGGGAGTCGGAGGGGTATGAGGGGGAAATCTGGAATGTCGGCATTCCGGAGAAGAGGGAGTTGGTCCAGCGGGGCTCCTCGGCTCCCGGGTTCTGCTCAAGGTAGGCTTTCACCTCCTGTCCGATGGCCGCGCCCTGCTGCATGTCGTGCTGGCGGAGCTGGTTTCCCTCCGACGCGTCGGGGTGGAAAAACGCCACCGACAGCACCGCGATGACAGCCAGTGAAACGAAAAATCCCCAGACCTGCGGCCTTTTCAGGTAGTCGACCGCCGTCTGCGGTATCATTCTCAGCCTCTCGGCGAAGCTTGATTTGACTTCTTTTTTCATAGGATATGTAATTTTCAGGATGCCGCGACATCCCTTTGAAGGTGGGTTACAGATGGTTTAACCCACAAAGTTAATAAATCCCCCTGTATTTCCCAAAATGAACTTTAATCCCCTGCGGGTCATTATATTTGCAGACTAATCAACCAACCAGCAATCATGAAAGCCCGATTTGTCAGAATTACAGCCGCCACAGCCGTGGCGTTGATGTTGGCCTCGGCCCAGCAGGCCAGCGCCCAGTTATGGCAGGCCGCCAGCCAGTTGCAGAGCCTGATTTCCCCCGCCCTGTCGGGCTCGGGAAGATACAAAGGCTCGGCCGAGGTGATGGGAGTGGCCGGCATAGGCTCGTCAAAGCTCAACCATGTCGAGATTTCAACCTCGCAGGGCTACCAGTACACCGACTGGTTCTACATGGGGGCCGGACTCGGGGTAGACATCGTCAGGTCTTCGGCAAGCGGCGAGATTCCCTCGCCCGACGCAGGTTATTCCTCAGGCTGGAACGGCTGGGGCAGCTCGCCCCGTTACGGCGACAAGAAGACAGGGGTGATGATACCGGTATTCACCGACTTCCGTTTCAACATACCCACCGGCAAATCCCCCTCGGCGGCCTCGCTGTTTGTCGACCTGCGCCTCGGCGCCACATGGCTTGTCGGCAACCGCTACCTGCGCACCGATGACGGATGGCTGTCAAACAACACCAACTTCTATTTCCGCCCGGCAATTGGCGCGCGCATTCCCGTCAACAGCCGTAATCCCCGCCAGGCTGTAAACATCGGTGTGGCCTACCTGCTGATTACCTCGGGCAACAATTACTGGTATTACGACCACTCGGTGACGCTCAGCGCCATCGGAGCCACCGTCTCGTTTGAATGGTGACCCGCGCCGGGGAGCAGGCGCAGACTCATTTGCGCGTTGTGCCGAAAAATTTGCATCGCCCGGTGTTTTTCTTGCCGGTGTGGGGATGCAGCAGCTTCAGCGAGTTTGGGTCCATCACCGGGAACGACAGCCTGCCCCGTCCCACTCGGACGGTGGCCGTGTCGCCCTGGCGGGCCTTGTCGTAAAGGGCCTTTTTGACATATATCTGCTTGTGTTTGCCGTCGGGGAGGGCCACCTTGAGGTAATAGACCTGGTAAGGGGCGCCACGGGTGTAGACGCGGCGTGAGACACGGCGGGTCTTGTAGCGGGTCTTGCGCAACCGCTGGTCTATGATTACCTTTTCCTCGGGTAGCGAGGAGAAATCAGTGGGGTAGTAGTTGCCCATCAGCACCGCCGCTGACAGCACGATGGCTGACACCACCAGGTGGATGGGGTAGTTGATGTAAAACTTGCTTGTGCCGGTGAGCCTGCCCCAAGCCCGGTGAAGCACCGTCCCGGTGGCGGCGGCCACTACCGCCACGATTCCGAAGAATATCCTGAAATCGATGAGGGTGGTCTCGATCATCCCTGCCACTCCCCCTGCCAGCAAGAACAGGATGGAGACGCCCATACCCAAGGCAATCCACCTCATCACAATCTTTGCGTTTGTTTTTGCCATTTCCATTGTGAATTTACGGCGCAAAATTACTAATTTTGTGTGACTTTATGACCGCAGTCAGGCCCATGCTGTCTCCTTGCCGGTCAATCTATGTGTGATTACGTTATCAATCAATCATTTATCAATCGCAATAATACAATGAAGAAGATTTTCCTTTCTCTTTCCCTCGCTCTGGCTGCCATTTTTGGCGGTCAGCAGGCCCAGGCCCAGTTCAAGCTCGGCAAGGCTCTCGACGGAGCCAAGAAGGGTGTGCAGGCCCTGACGCTCACCGACGAGCAGATGGCCGCTTATGTAAAAGAGTCTGTCGACTGGATGGACAAGCACAATCCCGTCCCCGGAGAGGATGACCCCTACACCCAGCGTCTGCGCCGCCTCACCGAGGGCCTCACCGAGGTTGACGGCATACCCTTGAATTTCAAGGTGTATGATGTGATCGATGTCAACGCCTTCGCCTGCCCCGACGGCAGCGTCAGGGTCTTCTCCTCGCTGATGGATATAATGAGCGACGACGAGCTGCTGGGAATCATCGGCCATGAAATCGGCCATGTGGCCAAACGCCACTCCAAGAAGGCTTTCAAGACCGAACTGCTCACCGGCGCGCTCAAGGATGGCATCGCCTCGACCGGCGGCACCGCCCAGGCCCTCAGCGAGTCTGTGCTGGGCGACATGGGCCAGGCCCTCGTAGGCGCGAAGTTCTCACAGAAACAGGAGAAGGAAGCCGATGATTACGGCTATGAGTTCCTCAAGAGCCACGGCAAGAACCCCTGGGGCATGGTGATGTCGTTTGAGAAGTTCCTCGAGCTTGAAGGAAATTCAGGCGGCAACAGCAGCTACTACCAGAAGATGTTCTCCTCCCACCCCGAGACCAAAGACCGCATCAAGCGTCTCTCCGAGCGTGCCCAGAAAGACGGCATCGCCCGTCCGGAGTGACACAGCCGCCATATATTCGCAATGAAAACAAATACGGGGTCTCGAACCGAGACCCCGTATTTGTTTTCAGGTGACTGGCGTGTTGACTTCCAGCCTGTCACTTGTAATTCTCTGCCTGCTGGCGGATGGACTCGAAGAGGCGCACATCCACGTCGGTGAGGGCGCGGTGGCGGCGGGCCATCATGCGCGACGCTATGTCGAGGAATTTCTCCATCGGCAGGTCGGTGAAGCCCTGCGCGCCCCCCTCGCTGAACGAGGCGATGAAGTTGCGCGGGAAGCCCGAGCCGTGGATGTTGACCCCGACCCCGACCACGGTGGCGGTGTTGAACATCGTGTTGATGCCAGCCTTTGAGTGGTCGCCCATGATGAGGCCGCAGAACTGCAGGCCGGTCTTGAGGAAGCGGTGGCGGGGATAGTTCCAGAGCTTTATCTCGGTGTAGTCGTTCTTGAGGTTTGAGGCCACGCATCCGGCGCCGAGGTTACACCATTCACCGATGACGGCGTTGCCAAGGAATCCGTCGTGGGCCTTGTTGGAGTAGCCGAGCATCACCACATTGTTAAGCTCGCCGCCGACCTTGCACCAGGGGCCAAGCGTGGTGCCGGGATAAATCTTCGACCCCATGTTGACGGTCGAATGCTCACCCAGGGCGATTGGCCCGCGCAGGCATGAACCCTCCATGATCTCCACGTCGCGTCCCACATATATCGGGCCGTGGGAGACATTCAGCACCACACCCTCCACGATGGCACCGCTCTCGATATAGATCAGGTCGGGGTCGCCGATCACCGTGTTGCTGCGCGGTATCGACTGCCCCTCGCGTCCACGGGTGAGGAATTCGAAATCATCCTCTATCTTGCGCGCGTTGAGCTGGAAGATGTCATACAGAAACTCCACTGTGTCTACCTTGGAGTCATACCTGAGCGGGGCGGTCACCTCGCCGTCCCCCACGCAGGTGGCCACCGTCACCTCCTGGCCGCGCGCCGTGGTGGCGGTCAGTGTCTGGCCAGGTTTCAGTTCCCCGACAGCCTTGGCGAGCTGCTCCTCGGGGACAACGCTTGAGGTGACGACTATGTCGCCCGGGCCGGGCTGTGTCGAGGGGTATTTCTCACGGAGGTATTCCTCTGTCTGGTAATGGTATTCGCCTGGGAGATACATCTCCCACTTCTGGCGTATGGTGTTGATGCCGACAAGCAGGTCGGCCACCGGCCTGGTATAGGTGAGCGGCAAAAGGTTGACATGTGTCTCGGGGATGTCCCGGAGTATTATCCTGCGCGTTGTCATGACTGATTATGTATGGTGTGAGGTTCTTTTTTATATTTACAACAAAAGTATTACTTTTGCAAAAGAAAAGCAAATTTTAAACCGATGAATTACCTGCCAACCTCCATTGATGGAGTATATATCATTGAACCCAAGCGGTTTGGCGATTCCCGAGGCTACTTTATGGAGACCTTCAGGCTCGATGAGTTCCATGCCAACGTCGACCCAGGCGTGGAGTTTGTGCAATGCAACGAGTCAGTGTCGACCCGGGGGGTGCTTCGCGGGCTCCATTTCCAGAAAGGAGAGTTCTCCCAGGCCAAGCTGGTCAGGGTGTCGCAGGGCGCGGTCATCGATGTCGCCGTCGACATCCGCAAGGGGTCTCCGACATTCGGGCGGCATGTCGCCGTGGAGCTGTCGGCCGAAAACGCCCGCATGCTCTACATACCGCGTCATTTCGCCCACGGATTCATCGTCATCTCCGAGACCGCTCAGTTTCAATACATGGTCGACAACACCTATGCCCCGCAGGCCGAGGCGACATTGCGCTTCGACGATCCGGAGGTAGGCATCCAATGGCCGCTCCCGGCCTCACAGCTCAATCTCTCGGAGAAAGACCTCCGGGGGCTTTCGCTGTCGGAGATACGCGCCCTCCTTTGAGAATATCAACCATCGCCGCCGCCGGTTTGTTCCCGGCTTGCCGGCGAATTTAGCCACACGGCATACCTCACATCGCTGCCCCGTCATTTCAGCCGCCGGCTGAAATGACGGGGCAGCTTCATCCTGGGCCATACGCGCCAACCATTATCCGGCATTTATATTTCCATAATCCCCACAATTTTCCATAGATATTTGTTTATTAACAAGATTTAACAAATTGGGGGGATTTCTACACTTTTTAGTACTTTTGCGCGTGTTTGATTTTCTTTTGTTTTCACAAAACGCCGTCGACTCCCTTATTGGCGGCATTATCGACACATCCGCCTGACATATCCTCTACCTGAAAACACAGTCCGGAAACCAGATATCACATAAACCTACACATACTTGCATTTCGATGAAAAAGTTAACCACATTGATTCTTGCATTGGTCCTCCTCATTCCTGTCTCGGTGTCAGCCAAGAAGGCGAGCGGAGGGGAAGTCCCTCAGTACCAGATAGAGGGTGCCGGAATGACATCACAGAGCGCGCAGCAGGTGCTGGTGACCATCATCACAAAGAAAAAAGACAACGTCAAGGACATCGACCTGGAGAAAGCCGCCGTCCACGGAGTGCTTTTCCGTGACTACGACGACGCGACCAACGCCGGATTCGGCTCCGTGGCCTCATACAAGGCGATCATGGGGTCACCCACGGCCGAGGCGGAGTATGCCGACTTCTTCAAGCCCTTCTTTGCCAACGGCGACTTCGAGAACTATTGCCAGCTGGTTGGCGAAAGCCGCCGTGTGGTGAAGGCCGGGAAAGAGTGGAAGGTGTCTGCCATCGTCAGGGTCAACACCCAGACGCTCAAGAAAGACCTCAGAAAACAGGGTATGATCAAAAATCTCGGCTCAGGATGGTAGTAAGACATTTCATTGCCGGGCTGATTGCCGCCGCATGCTCGGTGGCCGCATCGGCGCAGATCAACCAAGTGACCCGCCTTCCCCAGGTGGGGGCCTCCGAGAAGCAGGCCGACTATACCTCGGCCGGTTCAGGATTCTGGATGGCCGCCGAAGCCTCGGCCGCATATTCGTGCCGTCTTTTCAACTCCAACTTCGGCTACACCGAAATTGACGCCGTGGCCGGTTACCGTTTCAACGAATATGTCCGTGTGGGCCTGGGACTTGGCGCGCGCTACTATTTCGACAACAACAAAGTGCGCTCGACCCTCTCGGAGTGGGCTTTCCCGATATTCCTCAATATCAGGGGCAACTTCATCCCCACCCGCTACCGCGACGTGGTGCCGTATTACTCGTTTGACATCGGCGGCACCGTGAGGGACGGTTTCATGTTGCGCCCCACAGTGGGGCTGCGCGTGGGGCTGGAGCGTTCGGCCTTCCTGGTCGGACTGGGCTATGTGGGCCAGGACCTCTCGACATACTCCCGCGACAACCTGAGGAAGACCCGCAGGTTTGTCAACTTCATAACCCTGAAGCTTGGATACGAGTTCTGACACCCCTTAATATCGAAAACCTATGGGATTCAAAAAATCATACCTGCCGGCGGCTTGCCTCGCGGCTGTGTTGCTCATGGCCGGATGCCGCGGCCACAAAGAGGTGAGCGGCACATGGCCTAACTACGAGTTCGGAACCTCCTACGTCAATGCCTCCCCCTCGGGAGAGGTCACCCTGCGTTCATGGGGCAGCGGGCCCAACAAGTCAGAGGCGATAGAGGCCGCCATGAAAAACGCCGTCAATGATGTCATCTTCAAGGGCATCAAGGGGGGCAAGGGCTACATGAGCCAACCGATAGTGACCGAGGTCAACGCCCGTGAGAGATATGCCGCATATTTCGACCGCTTCTTCGCCGACGGCGGGGAATACAAGAGGTTTGTGAAAGAGACCTCGGGCAGCGACATGTCGCGCACCAAATCAAAGAGCGACGGACGCGAGAACTTCGGTGTGACCGTCACAATAGACCGCCCGGCCCTGGTAAGGCAGCTCAGAGAAGACAATGTAATAAACAACCGATAAATTTGCCATGACACTCAGAAAATTAGTTTTGTCAGCCGCGGCAGCCATCACGGCTTCGCTCACCCTCAACGCCGGCGCGCCTCCCACGGTGACGTTCCTTCCCGACAAGACATGGTGCAACGCCAACAACTATGTCGACCGCTCGGAGCGCAACGGCAAGACACGCATCACCGAGAAATATGACGAGGCTTTCCTCAACTCCGACCTAAAGAATGTGGTAGTGCAGCTCAATGCCCTCATGAGAGACAACGGACTGCCCGCCAAGGAGTATGGCACATCCTCCGAGCTTGACGACGAGGAGGAGGGTGAGGAGGACGCATACGGCAACGACTCCCAGTCGGGCGTCTCGATGGACGCCACTGACTATGAGATGCTGCTCAGCAAGCTGCGTCCCGACATCATCATCAAAATCGGATGGGATGTCCACACCGTGGGCTTCAATTACACCCTCTCTTACCGTCTTGAGGCCATTGACTCCTATTCAGGCAAGAGTGTGGCCCAGGTGACCGCCGAGACCCCATCGCTGAAAACCACCGTGCCTGTGGCCGCGGCCCTGAAAAACTCGGCCACCGAATACATGCCCGCGTTCATCAGCCGCCTGCAGGATCATTTCGACGACCTCCAGGAGAATGGCCGCGAAATCACCCTCGCCTGCCGCATCGGCAACAACGGCAGCGGCATCAACTTCAACTCGGAGTTCAACGGCAAGGAGCTGTCGACCATTATCAGCGACTGGGTCAACGACAATGCCGTCAACCATGCATACAGCACCCGCAACTCGAGCCGCAACCGCATCAACTTCGAGCAGGTGCGCATCCCCTTCAAAGACGCCGCCGGGCGTGTGATGCAGGCCAAGGAGTTTGTCGACCAGCTGAAACGTTACCTCCGCTCAACCTGCGGCCTCAAATCAGAGAACACCACCAAGGGTCTCGGCTCGGGCCGTCTCTACGACATCTGCCAGTGACCCAATTCATCCAGCTTATGAACAAGATATTGAAATCAATCCTGGGCGTCCTCATCCTGGTGCCGTCTATGGCAAGTGCCCAGGGGGAATGCAGCATAGATGTCTCCGTGGCCGACATCTCCAAGGGTGAGGTTGTCCCCGAGGCCATCAATCAGCGCCAAGGAAGAAGCCACCGACTCGCTCGTCCAGAAGTACATGCGCAGCTCGCTCTACACCGTCATCCTCAACTCCGAGACGATGAACCAGTATTACGAGGAGGAGACAAAGAAGGGTGAGAACGCCGACGAGCTGATGTCTATGGTGAAAGGCTTTGCCAAGACTGACCAGAAGAAGGCCGCCAATGACTCCACGAGCGGCTCGCTCTTCTCGCTGCCCGCGGAGGTGTTCCCGACAATCGAGATTCCCAACCAGTTCAACGACCACAACCTCGCCTGGCGTGTCATCAACTTCGACTCCATCAAGGCTACCGTGACCGCCGACGAGCTGGAGAAGTACGCCCCCGCCAAGAAGAAGGGTGGATTCGGCAAGTTCGCCAAGAGCATGGCCGGAATGGAGACCAAGGGTGACGACAACAACGCAGATTTCGACAAGTATGCCCCTGCCGTTCTCAACAAGTTCTTCATGGACAACGATGTCGCCCCCTCGCTCATAGCCAAATGGTATGACTACACCTCCGAGGGTGAGCAGCACTGGGGCCTGGCCACTCTCACTGACCGTGGCAACTACAACTTCTCGCCCGACGACATCGCGAAGGCTGCCGAGGATTTCAGCCTCCGCGCGAAAATCGAGCAGACCGCCTTTGACATGATCAGCAACACTTACGTGATGGCTGTCAACCTGCGTTTCCGCTCATACCAGGCGGTCGTGGCCGAGGCTGCGGCCCTCGCCAAGGGTATCGGCTCTCAGTTTGGCGGCATCGGCTCGCTGGCCGCGCAGGCTGCCTCCACGGCCGCGTCGGCTGCTGCCGGCGACGGTTACACCGTGCAGGCTGTCAGCCACCTCTACCGCCTGAAATGGAACGACGACATAAACCAGAAATTCGCTGTCGACATCTATGGCAAGAACGCCACCATCGAGGACCTGGTGAAGGCCGGCATCTGCGAGCTTGAGTTCGTGGGCACTGAGAAGGCTTCGAGCAACATCCGCCAGAGCCTCCTGTCGAGCTCCCCGATTAGCTCGCTGGTGAAACGCGCCACCGCACGCGCCATCGACGGGGCCATCATCAAGCTGCAGAACAACCACGAGGAGTTCCGCACGGTGCTTCCCATCATCGGTGGAGACGGCGAGAAGCTCTACGCAGCCATCGGCACCAAGGAGGGCCTCAACGAGAAGGATGAGTATGAAATCCTCGAGGCCCAGGAGGACGCCAACGGCAAGCGCACTTACAAGGCTGTCGGCACCGTCAAGGCTGTCCCCGGCACCATCTGGAACAATGCCTATGGAGCCGAGGAGGAGGTTGCCAGCAACCCCAAGGCCTCTGATGAGGAGAAGGCGGCCGTAAGCTATGGATACACACAGTTCAAAGGCAAGAAAGGTGACTTCCGGGGCTACTACCTCCGCCTCAAGAAGAAGAAGTAAACCACACGCGCCGGTAAATCCGGTAAAGTCTGGCCTCCAACGCAGCAGGCCCAGGCCTGCATCACGACAGTCCGGCGATTTTCGCCGGGCTGTTTTTTATCCCCTGTTTCGCCAATCTTTCCCTGTTTTGTCGTAATTTTGCAAAAACAATTGCGTCATGAGCCATACCATTACCGACATGCAAGAGAAGAATCCCCCTGTTTTCCGCGAAATCTCCCCCGATGAAATCTCCAGGCTTGAGGCCCGCGGTTGCCGTTGCGGCGACTGGAGCCGGGTCAGGGTGGAGGAGCCGTTTGACACAGGCTGCTACCGCAATGTGGAGTTTTCAGGCGACATCCTGCTGGGATGCGCCGGTGGCATGACCGTCGAGGCGGTAGGCGGGATTCCGCGCCGTTGCGGCATATATGACTCGGTGGTCTCCGGCTGCTCTGTGGGGCGGTCGGTGCTGATTTCCGGCGTCAGGGGTGGCCTGCTCAACCTCGACATAGCCCAGGGGGCGGTCATAGACTCTGTCTACTCAATCGTATGCCGGGGCGAGACCGCTTTCGGCAACGATGTCAAGGTAAATGTCATGAGCGAGACCGGAGGGCGGGAGGTCGCCATCAGCGCCGCCCTGGGCGCGCCGCTGGCCTACATGATGGCTTTTTACCGCCACAGCGCGTCGCTTTCAAAGGCTCTTGACGGCATGGCTGCCCGCCTCGCCTCGCAGAGGAGGAGAGACAGGGGGTATGTCGGGGCTGGCGCGCGTGTAGTCGATTGCGGCGAAATCACCGATGTCTGGATTGGCGACGGCGCGAGGCTGCGCAGTGTGACGAGGCTCACAAACGGCACTGTCGGACGTGCCGTGGTGGGTTGCGGGGTCATCGCCCGCGACTTCATAATCCAGGACGGGGCGACGGTCGACACCGGAGCCAGGCTGCAGGGTTGCCTCGTGGGGCATTGCGCCGAGGTTTCCTCGGGATTCACAGCCCATGACACGCTTGTGTTCACCAACAGCCGCCTGGAAAACGGCGAGTCTGCCGCGGCGTTCTGCGGGCCGTTCACCACCACGATGCACAAGTCGACCCTCCTCATCGGGGGGCTGTTCTCATTCTTCAACGCCGGGTCGGGCACCAACCAGAGCAACCACCTCTACAAGCTCGGCCCGATGCACCAGGGGGTGCTTGCCCGTGGGTGCAAGACCGGAAGCGACAGTTATGTCATGTGGCCGGCGGCTGCCGGGCCATTCACCACCATCACAGGCCGCCATTACCACCACCCCGACACCCGCCGGTTTCCGTTCTCATACCTCGTCAATGACCCCTCGGTTGACGCGGGAGGCGCGTCGGTGCTGATTCCCGGCGCAGCGGTAGGGTCGGTGGGCCTGGCGCGCGATGTCGACAAATGGCCGTCGCGGATAGGGGGAGCCGCCGAGGAGGATGCCGTTGACTTCAGCTGGCTGTCGCCATACACGGCCCAGGGGCTGCTCGCCGGGCTGGCGGTGCTGAAAGCGTCGGAGTCTTCACAGGAGACGTTCATTGCCGTCACGGGGGCCGTGATACCGCGCAAGAGCCTCGCCAAGGGTGTGGCCAACTACACCCTGCTGCTCAAGCTGTTTCTTGCCGGGGTGATGCGCAGGAAAATTCTCGCCATCGCCGCCACCAATCCCGAAATCACCCCCGCCTCGCTGCTCGAAAGGCTGCGGGAGAGGCCCTCGGCCAAAGGAAGCGGGGGATGGGTCGACATGGCCGGACTGCTTGCTCCCCGCGAGGCTGTCGACGCGCTGTCCGCCGAGATTGTGTCTGACGGGGACATGTCAATTGATGAGGCCTGCCGCCGGTTTGACCGTATCAAAGGGGATTATGCCTCATATTCATGGAGCTGGGTGTGGCACAACATGCAGGGTGTGGCCGGGGAGGATTTCAGTGCGCTTTCCACAGCCGGCCTCATCAGGATTCTCTCCGAGGGGGCTGAGGCCGCCGCCACGCTTGAGGAGATGTTTGTCAGGGACGCGGCCAAGGAGTATGATGTGGATAAGGCTTCGCTCGGTTTCGGCATAGATGCCGGGGATGACCTCCGGGAGATACACGATGATTTCGGGAGGGTGAGAGGCGAGCTTTCGGGGCAGCGTTTCCTTGCTCAGCTCCATCGGCGGGTGGAGATATTCCGCGGGTCGATACGCAACATCGTAACCCTGCTTGAGAGCCCCTCTGGAGGGGGGTGAGGCAGAAAAATGAAATTTTTTTAAAAATTCTTGCTGAAAAATTTGGTGGATTGAAAAACTCGTCGTAACTTTGCACTCGCAAACGACAAGGGACAACAACCTTGAAAGTTGCAAGAAATAGTTCCCTGAAATTCTCTCAAAGGTCTATTACCTCAACTGGTGCGGTAGTTCAGCTGGTTAGAATACCTGCCTGTCACGCAGGGGGTCGCGAGTTCGAGTCTCGTCCGCACCGCTGGAGAGAGAGGAGAAGGAGTAGTGTTTGCCCTTAGGGGCTGCATTGCTCCTTCTTTTTTTGTATTCCTCCCAGGTTGCCTACCGGTCAAGGCAGGCGGTTCAATCCCATACCCCATAATCCAATCCCGAGATGAAAGCCATCCTCAGATATATGTTGCTGACACTGCTGCCCGCGCTGCTGGCGGCAGGCTGCTCCGGTTCGAGGGAGTTCCGGCTCGATGCCGCCTCTGATGATATCGGCACCCAGAATGTGACCCTGATTTATTACGCCGACGGTTCGTACCGCGTGGAGAGCGTCCCCGCCATCGACGGCCAGTTCTCGCTGACATCCTCCCTGTCGGCCCCGACATATGTCGAGGTCTACACCTCGGGCGGCTCGTTGCTCGGAGAGTTCATAGTGGAGGGGGGAGACCATATCGAGGCCCGGTTCTCGGCCATGAATCCTGAAAACATCTCAGTGAAGGGCAACAAGGATGCCGAGCTGCTGGCGGAATTCCTGAAAGAGAACCGCCAGCTTGTCGAGGGGGATGATGCCGACGGGCTAAACAGGGCTGTTGAGGCTTTTGTGAGGGAGAATCCCAAGCGGTTTGTCTCCACGGTGCTGCTCACCCGCTATTTCACCGTGGAAGGTTACGAGGAGAAGGCCATGGAGCTTGTCAGCCTTATTCCCGAGAAATACCGCCAGGGAGGATTCACCGAGGGGTTCGAGCAGATGCTCGATGTTTCGCTCGCCTCAGACACCCTGTCGCTGAGCGATGTCAGGGCTTTCTCGACGGGCGACACCGCTGTGGTGTTCACTCCGGCCGGCGCGCGTCTCAACCTGGTGATGCTCACCGACAATGACACCCGTGCCGCCGACTCGATAAAGACGATGCTTGCCGCCCTGCGTGCCGGCGCGCCCCGCGAGGAGACATTGCGGATAGTGGATTTCGGGTGTGACCGCGACACATTGCAGTGGAAAGCCACCCTGCGGTCGCTCACCGACGATTATCCCGCCGGGGTGACGCGCCTGTGGCTCAACGGCGGGATGGCCACCGACGGGATTTCCCAGGCCGCTCCCACGACCATCCCTTACTTCATACTGACCGACTCTACCGGTCGGCTGCTGCACCGCAGTCCGTCTGTGTCGGCCACCCGCGCGGCGTTCGGCAGGCTGCGCAAGACGCTTCCCGGCACCTGACTCAGGTCGCCGGTTCCCTCTAATCCTCCAAAATCCATCACACACAATGCTCGTAAAGGTCTGCGGCGCGGCCCTGCAAGGTATCGACGCCATAAACATCTCGATAGAGGCTCTCGTTGAGCCGGGTTTCTCGATTACGCTGGTCGGAATGCCCGACAAAGCGGTCAAGGAGAGCATACAGAGGGTGGAGTCGGCTGTCAGCCACAGCGGGCTTGACTTCCCGCGCCGCAAGATACTTGTCAACATGGCTCCCGCCGAGGTCAAGAAGGAGGGGGCTGCCTACGACCTGCCCCTCGCCATAGGGATTCTCGCCGCCGACAAGAAGCTCCCCGCCGAGCGGCTCGGGGAATACATGGTAATGGGGGAATTGTCGCTCGACGGCTCGCTGCTGCCTATAAAGGGGGTGTTGCCAATGGCGATACTGGCGCGCAAGATGGGGCTGAAAGGATTCATACTTCCCGCCGCCAATGCCACCGAGGCCGCCGTGGTCAACAACCTCGAGGTCTTCGGGGCCTCGTCGCTCAGCGAGGTCATCGGCCATCTGTCAGGGCAGTCTCTGATCAGTCCCACCGAGGTGGACACCCGGGGGGAGTTCGGCAAGGCGATTGAGGATTTCCCGTTTGACTTCGCGGAGGTGAAGGGGCAGCAGAGCGTCAAAAGGGCGTTCGAGGTGGCGTGTGCCGGAGGCCACAACATACTGCTGGTCGGTCCTCCCGGGTCGGGAAAGTCGATGATGGCCAAACGCCTCCCCTCCATACTGCCCCCTCTGACTCTGCACGAGGCCCTTGAGACAACCAAAATCCATTCCGTGGCCGGAAACCTGAAAGGAGGGTCGAGGCTGATGAGCCACCGACCTTTCCGCGCGCCACACCATACCATATCCAACGTGGCCCTTGTCGGGGGCGGCTCGAATCCTATGCCGGGTGAGATTTCGCTGGCCCATAACGGCATTTTGTTTCTCGACGAGTTCCCGGAGTTCAGCCGCACAGCCCTCGAGGTGATGCGTCAGCCCCTTGAAGACCGCAGCATCACCGTGGCCAGGGCGAAATACACCCTCCAGTATCCCGCCAGTTTCATGCTTGTGGCCTCTATGAATCCCTGCCCGTGTGGCTATTACACCCATCCGACCAAGGAATGCACCTGCACAGGCTCGCAGGTGCAGCGTTATCTCGGGCGCATCTCCGGCCCGCTGCTCGACCGCATCGACCTGCAGGTCGAGATACAGCCCGTGCCGTTCAATGAACTGCAGGGGGCGCCCGACGGTGAAAGCTCCGAGGCGATACGCCGTCGCGTGATCGCCGCCCGCGCCATCCAGCAGGAGCGATACAAAGAGTCGGCCGGAATCTATTGCAACGCACAGATGAACTCAAGGATGATAGCCCGGTGGGCCTCCCCCGAGCCAGAGGCGATGAAGATACTTGAGCAGACGATGACCCGGTTTGACATGTCGGCCCGCGCCTATGACCGCATCCTGAAGGTGGCGCGCACCATAGCCGACCTCGACGCGGCGGCCTCAGCCTCCGCCGCCCCATTTGATCCAGCCTCCGCCGTCGACTCCCCGATCACCGCCCTCCATATGCGCGAGGCTGTCTCCTACCGCAACCTCGACCGCGCGACCTGGGGCCTCAAGCTCTGAAGCCGCCCATTTTGCCCTGCTCTCCTCTTCTCTTTTCGGGCTTGCGCCCTCACACGGCGCCAAAGCAAAGCGAGGAGCAACCAGGAGGAAAAGGAGAAAAAGCAAAAAAAGCCCTTTGGGGCAGTGGGAGGGCGCAAGCCCGAAAAAACTGCCCGAAAGAAGAAACCGACCAGAAACCAATAACCCAATTAATCCCAAAAGCCACCGCAATATGGAGCGAGCCCCGGATGATTTCCGCCATCATAGCCACAGGCGCAAGCGGAGCCATGACTATCGCGAGCCGTGGAAATACCATATAACGATAATGAAGGCCCCGGGTTGCCCGCCGTTCGGGCGGCTTACAGGCGATCTTGCTTTGGCAAGCCGCAACCCTGACAATGTCAAGGTAGCCCTCAGCAGGCTGGGGTTTCTGATTGCGGCGGAGGTCAGGGCCATTCCGCGCCTGACCCCGGAGGTGGAGGTTTACCAGTATGTGGTGATGCCCGACCATGTGCATATATTGCTCAGGGTGAAGGAGGCCATGGAGAAACCGTTGGGATATGTGATAGGTAATCTCACGGGGAGGATAGGGAGACAGTGGAGGGCCGTTTGCGGCGACCCCGGGGCTGAAATCTTCGAGGAGGGATTCAATGACCGCATCATATATCCCCACCGCAGCCTCGACGCGGTATTCAGATACATACGCCATAATCCCTACCGTCTGGCTGTCAGGCAGTGCAGGCCCGGTTTTTTCACCCGGGCAAGGAACATCGTGATAGACGGGAAGGGCTATGACGCATACGGCAACATGTTTCTTCTGAGGAATCCTTTCAAGAGTTGCGTGGTGGTACACAGGGCCGACAGCGAGGCCGTCAGGGCTGAGAAGATGGCGGGATGGCTCCATGTGGCGGCCAACGGTGGGGTGCTTGTCTCCCCTTTCATATCCCCAGCCGAGAAGGCAGTCAGGAGGATGGCTGAGGAAGCCGGGGGAAAAATCATATTGATCATGAATGAGGCCATGACGGGGAGGTTCAAGCCGTCGGGTCATGACTTCGAGCTTTGTGTGGCCGGGAGGCTGCTGATGATATCCACCGCTACCGCCACCGGCGACAAGCCGTCGAGAGGGGAGTGCCTGGCCATGAACCGCCTCGCCGCCTCTTTGGCCTGGGGGTGACCTCCGGGCTATGTCTGCGGCGACAATTGCGCCCGTCCCCTGACAGTGATACCGCCACTGTCAGGGGACGGGCTTCCCATATGTATCATACGCGACAGTATGGGTGCGCTTATTGCAGCGTTTAGGTGCTTAAAATCAGATATTTATGTTGTAACTTTGCATCGCCAAGCCAAGCAACATCCTTACACACGTCTTTACCTTCATAACAATTGAATTCTTCTTATTAAAAACCTAATATACCATCTTATTTAATGGAACCAATCGGACAGCTCATAAAGGAGGAACTCACAGCCCAGGAACGTTCGGTGTCGTGGTTTGCCCGCAAACTGTGTATCGACCGGTCGAACGTCTACCGCCTTTTCCAGAAAAACAGTATCGACACGTCATTGCTCACGCGCATTTCCATGGTGCTTAACAAGGATTTTTTCCTGATGCTGTCAGACAACATACAGAAGAGGCGAAGTTTGCAGCAGTAGTGTGGAAACAATGCTACATATCAGCTACTTAGGTGAAAAACTTTTGCCGTAACTTTGTCCTGATATAAATTCGCCGGGCTGTATCAGGCCGGAAGCATCCCAAAAAAATATCAATCCACATTAATAATTTATTAAAAAGTTTTATGAACAAAGGTTTATTGAAAATCGCACTTCTTTCGGTTGTGTGTGGCTCGATGCCTGTCGCGTTCACTTCATGTAAGGACTACGACGACGACATCAACCGCCTCAACAAAGAAGTCGCTGAGAACAAGACTGCGATTGACAACATTTCGCAGCAGGTCTCACAGGGTGGTGTGATTACGTCTGTCGCTCCTTCGGCTGATGGCAAAGGGATTGTCATCACCGTTGAGAAAAACGGCAAGCCCGAAAGCTTCACTATCAAGAACGGCGAGAACGGCAAGGATGCCACCATGTGGACCATCGACGCCGAAGGCTACTGGTGTGAGAATGGTGTCCGCACCTCCTACAAGGCTGTGGGCGAGCAGGGCAAACCCGGCGAGGACGGCAAACCCGGCGCCACCGGAAACCCCGGCGATTACTACAAGCCCAACGCCGAAGGATACTTCGACCTCTATACATGGGACGCTTCCAAGGGTGAGTACATACTCAAGCAGAAGAACGCTGTCTCCTACGCTACCGCCAACGACCACGTAACCGCTGTGGTCACCCCCAACGATGTCTTCCTCTTCGGTGTCGAAGGCTCTGAGGGCGTGATTGTCCTGGCCAAGACCGGCGCTCTCCGCGGCCTCGTGTTCAAGCCCGACTTCTACTACCAGGGCATCGAGGCCATGGACGCCGCCACCTTCAAGTTCGACGCTCTCAAGATCAACGCTGTCAACGCCGACGGCAACTTCGGCAAGGACGCTCCCGTCAAGGGCAACGAGGTCAGCATGACCCCCGCACTGGTGGCCAACTACTACCTCAACCCCTCCAGCGCCAACATCGACAACATCTTCGACCTCAGCTTCATCACCGAAGATCTCGAATATGCCCGCAGCGCTTCCTCTGTCACCGCCAAGATCTTTGATCGCTCGGCCAAGGATGGCATCCTGACCGTGAAGGCCAACCTCCAGGGCGACATCAAGGCCATCGCCGAGGATGACATGGTGACCGTGCTGGCTCTCCAGGCCCGTCTCAACGAGAAGGCCGCCGCCAACGACACCGTCATCACCTCTGACTACGCCGCTGTCAAGGCTTCTTACTACACCGACATCGACCTGGCTGTTCCCGCCAACGCAGTTGGTGTTACTCTCAACAACCCCGCCAAGCCCAACCACTGGTGGACAACCGCAGAGGAGGCCATCAACGCTCCCGCCGCCCTCCAGATCGCATGGAACAACGCCGAGGGTCTCGACATCTCGAAGTACATCCAGGCCGACTACACCAACTCCAAGGGCAACCATATGGCATGGGCCAAGCCTGTCAACGAGTACGGTTTCAAATATGAATACGCCCTGGTGGGTTACACCGACGGTAACAACAACACTTCCCAGTCTGCTCACGCCGCCCTCAATCCCGCCAACAACGCCATCGTTCGCGCTCAGATGCCTACCGAGCAGGGTAAGGCTCAGCCTTGGGGTGCTTCGCAGAACAAGGCAAGCCTTGGCCGTCTGCCCCTGGTACGTGTCTGCCTCGTAGACACCGTTACCGCCAGCCGTCCCGTAGCAGCTGTCGCTTACGTGAAACTTGAAATCGTTGAACCCGGTGCCGTAGCTCCCGAAGATGCCATCACTCCCGTGGACTTCGACTTTGGCCGCGCTTACACCGTAAGCTGCTCTGAGTCTCCTGAGGTATTCACCCTTACATGGGCCCAGATTGAAGCCAAGGTTCTTGCTGCCCTCAATATGTCGAAGGCTACATTCGAGAAGAACTATGAGCTTCGTCTTGACGGCAAGACCGCTGCCGAGCCTGATGATGCTCAGCAGGTGACCATCGCAGCTAACAAAACTATCGTTGAAGTACCTGCTGGTCAGGAGCATGGTGTTGTGACCAAGAAGCCCGATCCCACCCTGCCCCAGGGTACTGAGGTTATCTCCTGGTCTCTCCCCGCTAACTTCGTTTACGAGTACTTCACCGGTACAACCAAGCCCAAAGACATCAGCGTAGTGATTGTTTACGATGGTAAGCCCGGCACCGCTTATGCCAAGAACCATGTGGCCATCACACTTAAGTGGACTCCCTCGCCTCTGAATGTCAATCCTTCAGCAGCCGTTGATGACAACAGCAAGATTGCCGAGCTGTGGTTCACCTACAACTCACCGACATCTGCTGCCAATGGTGGCCTCAAGCAGGAAACTCACCTCAACGTCGCTGTTCCCGTCGGCTCGTTCACAGACGACTCCAAGTGTACTTTCGTTAACAAGCTGCTCTATCCCTTCGTAGGTAACAAGGTTGGTATCACCGGCCTTGATGCGACTACCTATCCCGCATTTGTCAACCCCAAAGCCACTTTCGCTTTCGTTGACATCGAACAGGCTTCCAAGGTTGCTACCGGTATGTCTGGTGCAAATTACACCCTCGGTCATTCAGCTAATGGTCTTGACCTGACCGCTACTCTGAATGGTAGAATGCAGACCGTCGCAACCATCAATCCTGCGACATGGGAAGTTTCCTTCAACGAGAATAGCACCTACGCTAAAGACCTTCTCAACTACAAGGCTGCCAACCAGACATATCTTGTGGACAACAAGGAAGTCAGCGGTCTTGACAAGAACATGACTCTGACTGCTACTATCGGTATTTCCGCTCTCAACAGCTGCGACAAGCCCATCAAGGACTTCACCAACAATACCTACAACGTACGCTTCCTCCGTCCTGTTACTGTCGAAATGAAGGGTAACCCTGTCCTCAAAGACGGTGTTGACAACGGTTCTTCAATGCAGGTTGCAAATTACATCAGCTTTATTGACTGGCGTGACATTGCATTCACCGATGCTAACAAGTACCTCCTCTACTACGGTGTAGAAGGTGTCGTGGTCGGTGAACTCGATCCCATCAATGGTACTGTTGTCGAGGCTACCGCAGCAGACATTACTGAATATGTTACCACCAACCTCAACGGTGGAACCCTCGGTAAGACCAAGCTCAGCAGCATTCTTCCTGATATCCGCCTGACTTACAACAAGGCCAACCCGATTTCGCTTACCAACATCGGTACTCTTACCTACTACAATGCAGGTAACGTCCTTGGTTACGCGTTTAACATTCAGGTTCCCTTCGTTGTGAAATACAAGTGGGGCTATGTTGAGTGCTTCCTCACCGTGAAGATCGATCCTACCATCGGTCAGTCATGAATGACATCCCCTTGTTAATTCAATAAATCAATGGGGCAGGGGCGTATCAGATACGTCCCTGTCTTTCTTTTTGAATAATATGAAATCTTTATCAGCTGTATTGCCGGGTCTGGCCCTGGCAGCCATAATCCTCGTCGGATGCGGGGGAAAGAAGGGGGAAGTCCCCGCCCTCCCGGAGGAGAACCGTATGTCACTTACCCTCCAGGACACCACCATCACTGTGGGTCTTGTGAATGATTTTATGAACCGTATTGTAGAGCGTGACACCAAATCAGCCGCCGCGATGCTCTACACGGTCGATTTAGACGACCCTGACGGGGAGCCTTACCCCCTGACTGAGGAGCAGCTCTCTGAAATCGACTGCATGCTCTCGATGCCCGTCACCGGATATGAGATCGCGGAATATGTGTTCGACACCGCCGCATCAAACGAGGTCAGGTGCAAGGTGACCGTCAGCGACCGTTTCACCACCAACTGGTATTTCAAGCCTGTCCGCTACCTCGGCGACTGGTATCTCTGCATCAAGGACTCATCGCAGGGCGACCGCCCGCTCAACTCAGAGCAGGCAGAAATCGCCCGCTGACATTCTCTTTGGTCGCGGCTCGGGCCGCCCACGTATCATAATTCTCCCCCAGGGGAGATTCAATAAACCCCGGGATGACGAAAGGAAGCCTCAACGAGGCGGCTCCACGTCATCCCGGGGTCTCTTGTGTTCAGGTCATCGGGCGGGGAGGAAAACAAAGACAGGATGAGCCGTCTGCCACGGCCCACCCTGTCGGGATGTGAATATGCAGGTATGTTATTTGACGCGGAACTTCAGAGTGGAGTTGCCTGAGGCGTTCCTGGCCACACCGATGTAGATGCCGCCGGCGAGGCTGCCGGTGGTGACCTTGTCGTTTCCGGCAAGCACTTTCACGCCTGACACGTTGTAGACCTCGATTGAAGAGCCTTCGGCGCTGAGCGCGCTGCCGTCGAATGTGAGGGCAGCGGTATCGTTGGCGACCACCTGTGAGAGGCCGCTCATGGGCAGCACAGTGATATGACACTTGGCGGTCTGTCCCTGGATGCTGACAGTGATGTCGCTCTCTCCGGCCGCGAGACCCTTGACAACCAGGAGAAGGCCGTCATCGGCAAGGAACATGTCGGTCATCTCGATGACTGACTCGTCATAGTCGCAGGTGAAATCCTCGAAGAGGCTTTCGGAGATTTCCGTGCCGTAGATGGTCACGTTGACCGCCACCTCTTCATCTACCTCGATCGAGGCTGACTGGGGATTGATGACCATGAGTATGCTCTCGAAATAGAGCGCGGGAGATGCGGCGGATGTAAGGGCCCAGGGTGACTCGGCTTCATATCCGTAGGGGAAGCCAAGCTGCTCCTTGAAGAAGTCGAGGCCAAGCTCGGAAGCGTCGACCGACTTTCCTTCGGTGGTGTCGGGTTCATCGGCAATTGCGCTCTCGACCACGGGGAGGGTCGAGATGACATAGTTGTTACGGATGCTCTTGTCTGCGGGGAAAGGTTCGCCGTAGATGGGTTCCCATGTGGTTTGGTCGTAATCCTCCTCCTCGGCGTAGTTGGCGCGGGTGTAGCCCACCACGCGGTGAACGGTGTTGTTCTCGGCGGGATAAGCTCCCTCCACAGCCTCGGGGGCGGTGATGGAGGTGAGGTTGATGAAGTTGCCATGGATGACGGGTGTCACCTCTGCGCCATCCTCCTCGACGGAGAAGTTGAAGTATGAGCCGGCGATACCGCCAACTTTTGCGCCACCTCCCCAACGGAGGTTTTCAGTGGCGGTGAGTGTGCCCTCCACATGGTTGTTGGTGAAAGGCACCATGGCCGCTGTCCCGACGATGCCGCCGATGGTGTTCTTTCCGGTGATGTCGGCCTTGACGTGGCAGTTCACAGCGCCGTTGCCGTAGCTGCCCACTGAGCCGAGGATGCCGCCCACCTCGGAACCGCCGGCGATGGTTCCGGAGAACGCGCAGGCCGACACGGAGGAGCTGGTGGTGGTGGAGTTGACGATGCCGCCCACGCTGCTCTCCGGGGCATTGATGCTGCCGTCAAACGAGCATGCGCTGATTGAGCTGTATGAAACGGCGGTTCCGACGATGCCGCCCACATCCTCGGTGGCGTCTACGGTTGAGTTGTAGATGTGGACGTTTGTCACCATTCCCGACGCGAGACGGCCCACGAGCAGTCCCTGGTTGTCGTTGGTGGCGGTCAGGGAGGCATTGTAGAGTTTCAGGTCTTTCACGATGCCCTTGGTGGGGAGTCCTTCCTCAGACGCGTCACCGGTGACGGAGGGGATGAGGGCCATCCCGTCAAGGGTGAGGTTGCTGATGAGGTGGCCCCGGCCGTCGAGGTTTCCGGTGAAAGTAAAGCTGGAGGGGGACACCACGGTGCCGTCGGCATCGATGTCGGCCACCACGGCGTAGCAAGCTGAGGGAGCAGACTTGATCTGCATGAGGCCGCCGACGGTGGAAATCTCATAGGGATTCTCGGCTGTGCCGTCTCCGACTTCGAAGAGGGTCAGCGGGAGGTCATAGTAGGTTGTGGTGTACAGCCAGTTGCCGGGGATGCGGTTTACATATATCACGGCGAGTTTGGGATTCTCCCCGCTGGGGTTTATCAGTGACACCGAGGTGATTTGCCCCTTCTCGTCATCCGGGCCAAGGTTGAGCAGGGTGCCCTTGTCGGGGTTGGCGCTGATCACCGAGAACTCCTCCTGGTTGCCGGAGCCGGTCTCGAAGCGGCGTTTCATCAACACCATGTATTCGTGGTCGGCGTCGAGGTTGAAGAGATAGGGGTTGAACACTTCGGCTGCGGAATATATGCTGGCGTAGTCGATGCGCTGCCCCATGTTTATGTCATCTACCTTGACAATATCGCCTTCGGGGGATGCGAACACGACATATACATGGCAGTCGTCGTTGTCATCCGAGAATCCCTTGCTCTGGGGGATGGTGTAGAGGTATGAATCGCCCGAGGGGATGCGGTTGACAAGCGTGTTCATGTTGTAGAGGGTGCTTCCATCATTGAAGGCGTAGGGGATGGTGTTCTCCACGGTGCCGTCAAGGATGTTGACAAACTGGAAGGTGTATGTGTCATCGTCGCTCTTTATGAACATCACCTGGGGCGCGTGGCCTGGAATGTCGGCCATGAAATATCCACCCTCGGTGCCATGTGTGATGTCATATTTTTTGGTCGCGGTGACATTCTCTCCTTTCTTTGCTCCGTCATAGACCTCGTAGTCATAGAGGTATGAGTCGCCTCCCTGCTGTGAATGGGCGCGGGTCACATAGAGCAGCGGGGTGCCGTCAGTGTTGCGGGCCATGTCGATGTCGCCGTCATACATGAATGTGCCGACATAGAGGAAGCAGAGGTTGTCGTCTGACGCGTCGAGCGGCAGGCGGGTAGTGCTGTAATGGTCGATGGTCGACGCGAACGAGCTTGCCGGGGCATAGATGTCGACAATCAGCTCATTGTCAGGGGTGGGTGTTTCGACGGTGTAATCATACGGGTCGAGATACCAGCTGTATTTCAGTCGGTTCACAGAGAAATAGGGAATGCCGTCTTTCTGGGTGGCCAGGAAAGGGACTGCGTCGACTCCGGCGAGGGTCACACCAGGAATCCTGAGGTCGAGCACCGGCGATATGCCTCCCGAGTATCCGGCTTTCTTGTAAGTCACGAAACGGTAGTCCATCACGTTGGGCACATCCCCGACCATCGGGGTCTCGGTGTCATCCTCGGTGTGGAATGTGATGTAGAAGTTCTCGCTCCATTCATCCTGGGATGTGTTTATGGCCGAGACATAATATCCGTCAACGGCCTGTATGCACTCTGAGGTCGCTCCTTCGGCGAGGTCTTTGACAGAATACACACAGGTCCGGTAGTTGTTGGAATAGTAGGTGGTGTTGGTGGCCACGTCGACCATCACCTCGTAATATGTGTCATAGTTGAAGAACTTCTGGGTGATGGTCGGACCGATGCTGACTTGCGCCACACGGGTCTCATCCTCCTGGAGTTCGATGTTGTCACGCACAGAGCCGATTTTCGAAAAAGTGGCGTCATAGATGTCAAAGCTGAATCCGGAAATCTGACCGTCGGTATAGATGTAATCACCGGTGTAATACCAAGTCTCATTCTTCGGACCGTCAAGATAGCCGATCAGAGGCGCCGAGGGGAGGAGGTTCTCGGCCAGGCTTCTGAATGCACCGACATTGATGTCGTCCCCGCCGTTGTCCTTGAAATCGGTGATTGCGGGAGCGAAGAGCCGCGAATTGGCCTGCTCGGCCCTTGACTTGGGCGCGAACGGGAAGAGTTCGGCTCCTTTTTTAGTGGCGTCGACACGTGGGTTCGCCGCCAGAGCCGGTAGCGCCAGTGAGGCGCTGACGGCTGCAATAAGGATTTTCTTCATAATAACACTTTATAATGATTGGCCGCTTGCAGGTATGAGGGTGAATTCCTCAAGAGACCATAATTGATTGAAACCGATAATGATTATGAGTGTAAAACGTTGGTGCTTATGGCGGAGTGATTGTGAAAGATATAAACCGACGCACAAAACGATAAGGATTAAAACTTCAATCCTCTGCAAAGTTATACTTTTTTTCACAAATCTCAAAATAATTTATTACTGTCCGCTAAACTTTTTTTGAGCGATTGAAAAATTAGGGCTGGCACCTATTGCAGGAGTCAGCCCTAAATGGTTATTTTGGTGTCGCCAAACAATCCATGAATAACCATGAGTAAAAGTAGTAATTTCTTCGGACAGCCGATATATGGACAGCTGATAAAATCACTCAATCGTGAAAAAATTGTTGAATTCAGCCG